>Ga0209798_10000010_pt1 | contig 146259 bp, 132 predicted proteins | sample DOMMetBare3Fresh_FD_187475 | JGI IMG/M metagenome (GOLD analysis project Ga0209798, IMG submission 187475) | Wetland sediment microbial communities from St. Louis River estuary, USA, under dissolved organic matter induced mercury methylation -... | ecosystem: Environmental > Aquatic >...
GCCTTCTTCACCTGCATATCGTTCGTGACGGACATAACGCCTTCGACGTTCTGGGCAACTGCAACGGCACGGTTGATGTCTGCTTGTGAATCGATGTAACCGCTCGGCTGGACGACACCTTTGAAGGTCTCGACATTGATCTCGGACGACCTGAGGGACTGTTCGGCGAACAACCCGGGCAGACCGAGACATTGGCTTGGACATCTCCAGGCCCCTTCGGACTTCCAGCCAGCGATCCCAAAGCAGACCTGGCCTTTGTCAGCCAGTCTCGGTTCCTGACAGGAAATCGTCTGTGCGGTGCCGAACAGAGGCACGATTGCCGCGCCTCAAAGGAAATTGCCGGGCCCTTGCCGGACGCGGCAGCCGGGATACACGACCGGCCCGCAGCTGCGGGCCGGTCGTTGTCCAATCCGGCCGTTACGTCGATGCCACGGCCGGTGGCAGATTCTCGATGATGACCTCGACGCGACGATTCTGCTGGCGGCCGCCTTCGGAGTCATTTTCCGCGACTGGCTGATGCTCGCCCTTGCCGGATGCGGCAATTCGCTGCGCGTCGATGCCGTGCTGCATCAGATAGGACCTGACCGCATCGGCGCGACGTTGCGACAGCCCCTGGTTGTAATCGTCGCTGCCGACATTATCCGTATGGCCTTCAATCTCGACATTTCGGCCGGGATTCTGGCCGAGAAATGTGACCAACCTGTCGAGATTGTTCGCGGCGCCAACCTTCAGATCGGCCCTGCCGCTCGTGAACAGCACATCGCCAAGTGTCAGCACGAGACCGCGATCCGTTGGCTTGGCCTGCAACACGTCAATCTGGCGCTGCAGCTCGTCCGCCTTCAGGGCCGCGGTACTGGCTGCGTCTGCGGCCGATGCTCGCGCAGCGTCAGCATCATTTCGTGCCGCGTTCGCCGCCAGGACGCGTGCGGCTTCGGAATCATCGCGTGCAACCTGCGCCGCATCCGCTGCCGCAGAGCGCGCTGCCTCGGCATCAGCCGTTGCGACCAGCGCCGCATTCGCAGCTGAAGCGCGGGTAGCATCGGCGTCCGCGCGCGCACGGTCAGCTTCGCGGGTGCGAGCGGCGAGACGCGCACGTTCGCGTTCCTCGCCGAGCTTTGCACGCTGATCCTCGAGGTAGTTTGTTGAGGCTTCTGCGATGGCAATCTCCACTTTGCGATCAGCCATATAGACCCTGTGGGCGCCGAGCGCCTTATCGCTGGCGACCGGCTGCTCAGCGACTCGGACTGCCATCTCGGCCTCCTGGAGTGCGGCCGGCGCGCGATTGGACAGGTTTGGGTCGGACTGCAGCCGGGTCAGTTTCGAGCGCACTTCGGCTGAACCTTCAGGGCTCAGCGGCGCGCTCGCACAGCCAGCAAGCACGAGGCCCACGGCTGCAGCAAGGGTCAGGGATTTCGCATAGTTGGCGTGATTCTTGAATGGTGTATTCATTGCGGCTCTCCTGCGCGCTGCATTTCTTCCGTCAAGGCGTCGGCTCCAAGCTCCATTTCCTTGTTGACTTCCGCGGCTTTCGCTGTGGCTGTCCTGGCAGAGGCAAGCTCGGCCTGGACGCGTGAGTTCTGCGCGAGCTGCTCTGCCAGGACCATGCTGTCAGCACGCACGGCGTCATCCGCGAGGGCCAGCTTCTGGCGCGCCTCGCCCAGTTCGGCTCCGGCGTAATGGCTCGCATCGGCCCTTTCGGCGTTTGAGATCGCCGTTCTGGCTGCGTCTAGCGCGGAATCCGGCGCCGGTGGCGTTGACGCGCAGGCTCCGAGGAGCATGAGCGCGCCGGCCAGGCCGGCTGCGGCGAATGGGCCCCGGCGGGGCATTGCTCGAGTTGTCTGGTTCATTTCGATTTCCTACCTGAGTGACGAGTTCGAGGCCGGATTGTCCGCCGCATCATTGCTGGTGTCGGTGCGTCAGCGTACATGCACGTCGCGCACTTGGCCGAACGCTGGTTGGCCGGGAATCAACGCCGTATGTGCGGTACCGTACGGACGCGACAATGCGAACGAAATAGTTTTCCGGTGGATTGTCCTACCGGGAGATGCACATGAGTTTGGGAACGATCCTCTTAATCGTGCTGATACTGGCCCTCGTGGGAGTCATTCCCGCCTGGCCGCATAGCAGGAGCTGGGGCTATGGTCCCAGCGGCATCGTGGGCGTCGTGCTCATCATCCTGCTCATTCTGTTCCTGACCGGCAGGCTTTGATCCGGGCAGAAACGTTGACGCGAGCGCGAAAGCCAAGTCCGGAATCGGGACCGATCCCGGTCTTGGTCCCGGCACCGGCAGCGGGCGAGTGCCTGGCATTGCCGCGGCTGCCTTATGCGCTCACGGCGCTCGAGCCCCACATTTCGCGGCGTACATTGGCGGTGCACCATGGAGAGCACCACGCAGGCTATGTGGAGAAGGCGCGTTCCATCGTGAAAGGGACGGCGCTCGAATCTGCGACTCTCGAGGAGGTCGTGGCAGTCGGCGCCGAAAGTGGTGACCGCGCGCTCTTCAATGCCGCAGCCCAGGCGTGGAATCATGCGTTCTACTGGCGGAGCATGCGGCCGGGCGGCGGTGGGGAGGCCCACGGGGCGATTGGAGACCTCATTGAAGATGGTTTCGGCAGGTGCCAGGATTTTTTCGAGGAATTCGCGGCGGTCGCTGGTGACCAATTCGGAAGCGGGTGGGCCTGGCTGGTCCTCGATAGTGGTCGGTTACGGATTACCACGACATCGAATGCCGCGACGCCGCTTCTGACAAGACAGCTGCCGCTGCTGGTGATCGATGTCTGGGAGCACGCCTACTATCTCGACTATCAGCACCGCCGCCTCGATTACATCAAGGCATTTGTGACCAGTCTGGTTAACTGGGAATTCGCCAATGACAACCTGCATGTCTCGGCGGCCTCCCAGCCACCCGCCCCGGCAATGCAGGAATCCACCGTCAAACGCGGCTGAGGCGACCTGAACGGGCAATTCCAGCCGTTCGCAGCGCGTGTCGGCGACCGTGTGCCATTGCAGACATAGCAATGATCGGGTATAAAAAATGGCTGAATTCGACGGTGCGCAGGGGAATCCTGACGCCTGGGCGCCAGGCCGGATCAGCGAACGGGGGGTCGATGGCGACCAGTGCTGCTGCCGCGCGACAGAATCATCTGCTGGGGGCGCTGCCCGATGCGGAATGGGAGCGGATGGCCGGAAGTCTGGAGCTGAGGCCGATGCCGCTCGGTCAGGTGTTGTATGAATCCGGCAGCGCGATGCGCCACGTCTATTTTCCGACGAGCGCCATCATATCGCTGCTGTACGTCATGGAAGACGGCGCTTCCGCCGAAATCGCCATCGTCGGCAATGAGGGAGTCGTCGGGATTTCGTTGTTCATGGGCGGCGAAACGACGCCGAGCCGCGCCGTCGTGCAGAGTGGCGGTGAAGCCTATCGCGTGGCCGGGAGATACCTGAAGGAAGAATTTCTCCGTGCCGGGCCGCTGCAGCGAATGCTGCTGCGATATACGCAGGCATTGATCACGCAGATGTCGCAGACGGCAGTCTGCAATCGCCACCATTCCGTTGAGCAGCAGCTTTGTCGCTGGCTGTTAATGAGTCTCGACCGCCTGCCTTCAAACGAATTGACGATGACCCAGGAATTGATCGCCAACATGCTGGGAGTACGCCGCGAAGGTGTCACGGAATCGGCCGGCAAGTTGCAGAAGCTCGGGTTGATCCATTACAGCCGTGGCCACATTGTCGTGATCAACCGGCCTGGCCTGGAGGCTCATGCCTGCGAATGCTATGCGGTCGTCAAGAAGGAATTCGATCGGCTGTTGCCCTGGGTAGCGGCGAAGTAATCGATTTCCAATGCCTCGACCCTTGAGTGCGGTGGCGCACTGACGCGGTTCTTTGCGCACTCCAGTATTGGCTCGGATTCACCGACCCAACTTGGAGTTTGCCCCATGAAGAACCAATTGATTCCCATCGCCGCCGTCGCGGTACTGCTGTTTGCGGGCTGTCAGGAGACCCCATCCGAGACGGCCAAGGACGTTGCCGAGGCTCGCGATGACGCGGCCCAGGACGTCAATGCAGCCCGTCAGGACGCGAACGAGACAGTCGCGGATGCCAATGACCAGGTCGCCGATGCGCAGCAGGACTACGCGAAGACCGATGCAGCTGCTTTCAAGAAACTGAGCAAAGCTGAGTCGGAAGCCATGGTCAAGGCTGCAAACGCGGCCTTCGACGTTGCCACGGTGAAAGCGGATGGCATTTACAACGTCGCCAATGAAAAGTGCGGTGCGCTGAGCGGCGTGACCAAGGACGCATGCGTCAGCAGCGCTCGTGCAACGCTCGCGGCCAACCAGGCGGAAGCCACGGCGATTCGCGACGCAGCCCTGGTCAACGCCGAAAACCACGAGTAACAGAATGACAAGTACGGCGGGGTTGACCGACGTCAAGACGCTGCGTAGCCAGGCACGCAAGCACATCGAAGCGGGTGCAGTAACGGCTGGCTATTCAGCGGACCGGCCGGCGGTCCTGAACCTGCTCAACGAAGCGTTGGCAACCGAGATCGTGTGTGTGCTCCGTTACCGCCGTCATTACTTCATGGCCCGCGGCATCCATTCCAAGAGCATCGCGGACGAGTTCCTGGTCCACTCCAATGAGGAGCTGGGACACGCCGATCGGATTGCGGAGCGAATCGTGCAGCTGGGTGGCGAGCCCGATCTTGCACCGGACGGTCTCAGCGGCCGTAGCCATGCCGAGTACATAGCAGGCAAGTCGCTGGTCGCAATGATCAAGGAAGACCTGGTGGCGGAGCGGATCGCCATTGACAGCTATCGCGAAATGATCCGGTACCTCGGCGATCGGGATCCGACAACCAGTCAGATGCTCAAGGAAATCCTGGCCGTGGAGGAAGAGCACGCCGACGAACTGGCGGATCTGTTGCAGGGCTTGCCAAGGCAACGGTGAGTGCTGCTGATCGATTAGTGATTGGCATGGCGATGCTGGCGCTCGCGGCCTGCGGCGAGACGGCGCAGCTGAACGTTGCTCAAGGCACGGGGCCGGATCCTGCCCTTCCGCAACCGCGAATGTCCCTGATTCCGACGGTGCACGTCGCACCTGCCGCGGGTTGGCCAGCCGGTGTGGGGCCCCTCGCGGCGCCCGGCGTGCGCGTCGCCGCGTTCGCGCGTGGACTGGATCATCCGCGTTGGCTGCATGTGCTGCCCAACGGCGACGTGCTGGTGGCGGAGTCGAATGCCCCTCCGAGGCCGGATGACGGAAGGGGCATCAAGGCCTGGTTCATGCGCCTGTACAAGAATAAAGCAGGTGGCAGCGTCCCCAGCGCGAACCGCATCACCTTGCTGCGGGATACTGATGGCGATGGTGTGGCGGAGTACCGTTCAGCGCTGCTGGAAGGGCTGAATTCGCCATTCGGGATGCAACTGGTGGGCGACGACCTTTATGTCGCCGACACCGACGCCGTGCTTCGATTCCCCTATGCCACGGGCGACACGCGAATCACGGCGAGCGGCATCAGGCTGGTCGATCTTCCTGCCGGAACGATCAACCACCATTGGACCAAGAATCTCATCGCAAGTCCGGACGGCAGCACGCTGTATGTGACCGTCGGCTCGAACAGCAATGCCGCCGAAAATGGAATTGAGGTTGAGGAAGGGCGGGCTGCCATCTGGGCAGTGGATATCAAGACCGGTGCGCACCGCATCTTTGCGTCGGGCCTGCGTAACCCGAACGGCTTGGTCTGGGAACCGGAGAGCGGCGAATTGTGGACCGTGGTCAATGAGCGCGACGAGCTCGGCAGCGATCTGGTCCCCGATTTCATGACCGCGGTTCGCGACGGCGGTTTCTACGGCTGGCCGTACAGCTATTACGGCCAGCATGTCGACGCGCGCGCAAAGCCGCAACAACCGGCACTGGTGGCCAGGGCGATTGCACCGGACTACGCACTGGGGCCGCACACCGCTTCGCTTGGTCTGGCGATTTCCGCCGGCAGCACGCGACCGGAACCCTTCGCCAACGGCATGTTCATCGGCCAGCATGGTTCGTGGAACCGGCGTCCACACAGCGGATACAAGGTCATATTCGTGCCATTCGTGGGCGGCAGGCCCTCCGGGCCGCCCATCGACGTCCTGACTGGTTTTCTGAGCGCGACGGGTGACGCGTACGGTCGCCCAGTCGGCGTCGTCATCGACAAGAAAGGCGCCTTACTCGTGGCCGACGACGTCGGCAACGTGATCTGGCGCTTGAGTTTCAATGGCAAATAAGGAGAGTTAGATGAATTGCAAAATACGAAAGTCCGCCCGGGCAGCGTGGCTCGCGCCGGTAGTTGTGCTGTGTCTCGTGTCAGCAACCGCGCCGGCTGAGACGGCCGCGCCGGCGGCACCGGCCGCCACCATCGTGGACGCGAAAATGGCGATGAGAAAATTGTGGGAAGAACACATTACCTATACCCGCAATTACATCATTAGTGAGTTGGCGGGACTACCTGATGTCGAAGCCATTGCCGGTCGCCTGCTGGCGAACCAGGATGACATCGGCGATGCAATCAAGCCGTACTACGGCGAGGCTGCAGGCACGAAATTGTCCGCTCTGCTGCGCGACCATATCCTGGTTGCGACCGAAGTCGTCAAGGCCGCCAAGGCCGGTGACAAGAACAACCTGGCAGCTGCGCAAGGAAGATGGTCTGCAAACGGCAAAGAAATCGCGGCGTTCCTGAGCGGCGCGAACTCCAGCTGGCCCAGGAACGTGCTGCAGGACATGCTGCAAGAGCATCTCGATCTGACAACCGGAGAAGTCGTGGGCAGGCTCAACAAGGACTGGGTTGCGGACATCAAGGCATATGACGCAGGTCACGCGCACATGCTGATGTTTGCCGACACGCTCACGGACGGGATTGCGAAGCAGTTTCCGGCCAAGTTCAAGAAATAGGGGAAGCCGCTAGTGGGGCGCTCGTTGAGCAGAGTGACCATCTGGCCTTGCGCTCGACGCGGATCGCGCGATCCGGGCGAAGGCCAGTACCGCGGCCAATGACTTGACGTAACGCGCGCCCACCAGCAGCGCTGCGAACTCCGCGAGCATGGCGACTGCCATGCCTGGCCGCCGTGTCAGGAAGCGCATCGTCTTGCTGCGCGGATAGCTACCGTTCGCCTCTGGTGCGGGACCGAGCTGTTCCGCAATCAATCGGCGTTGTGCCTGCATTCTCTCGCGCAGCGCCTGGCGCTGCTCAACGAGCGGCACATCCGTGTTCGACGTCACAGCTTGCTCTTCAGAAGCGCCATATCTGCGGCAAGCTCTTCGCGAGTCGCCGCGAAAGCCTGACTGCTCCGCGCAGACAGGCCCTTCAAGCGGCGCCAGGCGAAGCCTGCAACCAGTCCGTAGGCTACGAGAAGGGCGGTCGCGGCATCGATGCGGTAGGCCGTGTCCCAGCTGAATGCGAGCACCAGCGCTCCGATTACCAGCATGGCGCACAGCAGGCTGGCGAAACCAATCAGTCCGACCACCAGCATCTGCGATAACCGCGTTTTTTCCTCCGCCCACTCGACCCGGGCCAGTTGCCCATGCATGGCGGCCTGCGTGAACAGCGCCGCACCCGCGGAACGCAGCAGGCGGACGACGTCCAGCGCATTGATCGCGGCGGAGTCAGTAGTCGTTGTCATGTCAGCCGGGAACCGGCGCTACTTGCGACGCGCGACGACAACGCCTATCAACAGGCCCAATGCCGCGCCGATGCCGACCGCCTGCCAGGGATTCTCTTCGACGTAACGATTGGTGACGCGGGCGGTCTTGCGGGCTCGGCTTGCGACCTCACTGCCCATCACCGTGATGGATTCCCGGGCCGCCGCAACTCGTTTGTTCAGTTTCGCCTTGGCTCGGGCAAGGTCTTCACCGGTGAGCGGGGTCATCGACGTAATCAGTTTTTCGATATCCGAGATGAAATTGTGAAATTCGCCCGCTGGCTGCGGCCCATCCGTCTCGACTGCCGCGATCGACGGGAGCGCCGCTCCGATGCCTTGTCCAATCGAATCGGTTTCGATAACTCTGGGATTGATCTTCATGTTGATTCCTTTGGGTTCGTCGTGGGCTACAGCGCTGGCCAGCGCTGACGATATGCGCTGTCTCCGGCTACGACTGTACGCTTGCGCACCTAACGTGTGCTGCTGACGAAATGGCGCTACTGGCGGATCGCCACGCGCGCTAGAATGGCCTGCGCCCAAGATGCGGCGCGATTCACTCGGCAACTGGATAACCAGTTTCCAAGGAAGCGGAACATGAAATCGAACAGGTTGGCTGAGATTATCCCTTTGATGCTGGCGGTCGTCCTGATGGCGGCGGGCTGCTCCAAGAAAGAAGCGCAACCGGCGGATCAGCCTGCGGCCCCGCCGGCTCCGGAAGCAGCGGTACCGGCGGCAGCGGCAACCACTGCGGCGGCTGAAGGCGGTGTCGGCGCGACGGCGTACAGCACCTATTGCTTGACCTGCCATGGCGCGAAAGGCCAGGGCGACGGAGCTGCGGCTGCGGCCCTGAACCCGAAGCCCGCAAATTTCGCAGTTGGCGCATTCAAGTACGACACGAATGGCAACGGCACGCCGGGCGACGTAGACGACATCAAGGCGGTCGTTCACGACGGCGCGGCGAAACATGGCGGATCGCCGCTGATGGCACCGTGGCCCATGTTGACACCGGAGCAGTTGCAGGCGGTTGCTGAGTACGTGAAATCGCTGCACGGCGGCTGAGGCGCTCGCGGCCGGTCAGTGGGAGCCCCAGCCGGGAATGGCTGGGGCTTCGCAATGCAATGGCACGCCTCTGGATGGCGCGTGCGCACCGGTGATCCAGACTCCTGACGAAAGCCGTCATCCAAATCGGTCGCCTGACCGTCGGAGACCGGAAGTCCGCTGAATTGGCGACGACCGGCCTATGTGGTCAACCGCACAGACGCAAGATGGAAAGACCCGGATTAATGGCGCTCGCTTCGGGAGAGGCAGGGTGTTCTTTTTGACTGCGCACGGAAGCCATCTTCTCGTGCAAGCCTGACAAGCGCAGTTCCGTTTCCGCATCGTTGCACGATCTTCACGGAAAATTGGCCATGTCCGAGACAGGAATCAGTCCCACCCTTGCTGACCGGGCTGGCAACGCCGGCGGCGTGACCGCGGTGCTGCGCCAGAAATCGCTGCTCAAAACGGGAGCTTTGCAGAACGCAATCCTCACCAGTGCCAGTTTTTCGATTATCGCCACCGACGAGAAGGGCATCATTCAGCTCTTCAATGTCGGCGCCGAGCGCATGCTGGGGTATCGGGCGCCGGAAGTCGTCAACAAGATAAACCCCAGCGACATCCACGATCCGCAGGAAGTGATCGCGCGCGCCCAGGCACTGAGCCTCGAATTCGCAATACCCATCAAGCCAGGCTTCGAGGCGCTGGCGTACAAGGCGTCGCGCGGGATCGAGGACGTTTATGAGTTGACCTATATCCGCAAGGACGGCAGCCGCTTTCCGGCCATCATCTCGATCACGGCGCTGCGCGATGATCACGGCGAACTCATCGGATACCTGTTGATCGGCGCGGACAATTCCGTGCGCAAGCAGGTGGAATTGGAACTGATCACGGCCATGGCCGCTGCCGAGAAGGCCAATCTCGCTAAATCGGATTTCCTGTCCAGGATGAGCCATGAGCTGCGCACGCCCCTGAGTGCGATTCTCGGATTTGCCCAGTTGATGGAATCCGGCGCGCCGCTGCCAACGGTCCCCCAGAAGCGCAGCATCGATCAGATTCTCAAGGCGGGATGGTACCTGCTGGATCTGATCAACGAGATCCTGGATCTGGCGCTGATCGAGTCCGGAAAGATGTCGCTGTCGCCAGAACCGATTTCGCTGGCCGAAATCATGCGCGAATGCGATGCGATGATCGAGCCGCAGGCGAAAAAGCGCGACATCCGGATGACCTTCCCCGAGCTCAAATTCCCGTGCTTTGTCAAAGCGGACCGGATGCGCGTGAAGCAGGTTCTCATCAACCTTCTGTCCAATGCGGTCAAGTACAACAAGGTTGGAGGCGCAGTCGTCGTGGAATGCACTTCGGGCGCCGCGGGACGAATTCGCATCAGCGTAAGGGACACCGGCGAAGGATTGACTCCCGACGAGCTGGCGCAGCTTTTCCAGCCATTCAACAGACTCGGAAAGGAGGCCGGCATCGAAGAAGGCACGGGCATCGGCCTGATGGTGAGCAAGCGGCTGGTCGAGTTGATGAATGGCGAAATCGGCGTGGAAAGCACCGTCGGTGTGGGCAGCGTGTTCTGGATCGAGCTGAATCTGACGGCGGTACCACAGCAAGTCTCTGCCCCAGCCAAAGCCGCGGCGCCTGGCCAGGTGCAAGTCGATGGCGACAGGCCGATGCGCACGCTGCTCTATGTCGAGGACAACCCGGCCAATCTCATGCTGGTCGAGGATCTCATCGCGCGCCGGCCCGATATCCGCCTGCTGAGCGCGATCGACGGCAACAGGGGCGTCGAGATTGCGCGCGCGTCCCTGCCGGATGTGATCCTGATGGACATCAACCTGCCCGGCATCAGCGGTGTGCAGGCGTTGCAGATCCTGCGCACGGACCCGGCGACAGCGCATATTCCGGTGGTTGCGCTCAGTGCCAATGCTGTACCGCGGGATATCGCGAAGGGGCTGCAGGCGGGATTCTTCAGGTATCTCACCAAGCCCATCAAGGTCAGCGAGTTCATGGATTCGCTGGACATGGCGCTGAAATTCGCGCACGCGGAATCGAGGCGCGCGAAGACAGGGGAAATGCAAGATGCTCAATGAGTCCGATATTCTTGGTGCCAGCATCCTGATTGTCGACGACCAGGAGCCCAATATCTGTCTGCTTGAGCAATTGCTGAGCAAGGCCGGCTACACCAACGTTGCTTCAACGATGAATCCGCGCGAGGTTTGCGCCCTGCATCGCAAGAACAGCTACGACTTGATCCTGCTCGACCTGCAGATGCCCGGCATGGATGGATTCGAGGTGCTGGCAGGTCTCAGTGCAAACGATACGGACGGCTACCTTCCGGTCCTGGTAATCACCGCCCAGCCCGGCCACAAACTGCGCGCGCTGCAGGCTGGCGCGAAGGATTTCGTCAGCAAGCCGTTCGATCTGGTCGAGGTCAGGACGCGCATCCACAACATGCTGGAAGTGCGGCTGCTGTACAAGAAACTGGACAATTACAACAAGTTGCTTGAACGGACGGTGCAGGAACGGACCGCCGAATTGCGCGAAAGTGAAGCACGTTATCGCAGCCTGACGGAACTTGCGTCGGACTGGTACTGGGAGCAGGACGAAAACGGCAATTTCAGCAAGGTTTCCGGCCCGGTCCTGGAGATGCTCGGCATCCGGGTCGACGCGCTGGCGGGAGACGCAGGCGGCGTTCAGGTGACGGGGTGGAATGAGGCGGAGCGCGAGACGCTGCAGGCGACCATTGCCGCCCGGCAGCCCTTCCTCGATTTCATCTTCAGCCGTGTCGCTGCCGATGGCTCGACGCAAAGGTTTCAGGTGAGCGGGGAACCGATGTTCAACAAGTGCAGTCGCTTCATCGGTTACCGCGGCATCGGCGTGGAACTCGCCGCAAGAAAATAGACCCCAGGACCCCGACGACCTACGATGGCATCATTCGATAGTCCGAATCAGAATCATCTTCTCGCCGCCTTGCCGGCGGCAGAATTCGAGCGCCTGGCCGCGCCTCTGGAACTGGTTCCGATGCTGCTCGGCGAAATGCTCTACGAGCCCGGCGGCCAACTGCAGCACGCCTATTTCCCCACCACAGCCATCGTGTCGCTGCACTACGTCATGGAGACCGGCGCGTCGGCCGAATCCGCCGGCGTGGGCAATGAAGGCGTGGTCGGTATTTCGCTTTTCATGGGCGGGGATACCACGCCAAGTTCGGCCGTGGTGCAGACCGCCGGCCACGCTTACCGGCTGGAGAGAGGCCTGCTGATGCGGGAATTCAATCGCGCCGGCTTGCTGCAGCGCTTATTGCTGCGCTACACGCAGGCTCTGATCACACAGATGACCCAGACGGCGGTCTGCAATCGGCACCATTCCGTGGAGCAACAACTGTGCCGCTGGCTGCTGTCGACCCTCGATCGAATCCCCTCGCGCGAGCTGGTCATGACGCAGGAATTGATTGCCAGTCTGCTCGGTGTGCGCCGGGAAGGCATTACGGAGGCCGCCGGGAAATTGCAGCACGCCGGCTTTATCCGCTACCGTCGCGGTCATATCACAGTGCTTGAGCGGGACGGGCTCGAGACCCTGGCGTGCGAGTGCTATGCGGTAGTCAGGAATGAATTGAAGCGCCTGCTGTCCGATGTGCAGTACCGTCAGGGCGTGTCCAGCGTCGCCTGACAGTGCCCTCCGGCGAACAGGCCTGCCGGGCGATGCGCCGTCAGCTTGGTCGCCCGTTTCCGCTGCCCTGGCTCGGCGGCCAGGGCATGAAGGAACTGGTTGGCCGCTGGTACTCGGCGTATCCGGGCTTGTCCGCGACCAGCGATTTTTCCAGCAGCGATACGCCGGAAACCTTCAGCAAGAGCAAGGTCATCAGCGCCGGCCCGATCGCGGTCCACCACAGACCGGGCGCATCGGAGGCGACCAGCCAGAGGCCCCACCAGAGACAGGCGTTGCCGAAGTAATTCGGGTGGCGCGTATAGCGCCACAGTCCGCTGTCCGTCACTTTGCCGCGATTCGCAGGATCCGCCTTGAATCTCCGCAACTGCCAGTCGCCGACGGCTTCGAACAGGAAGCCGGCGAGCCACAGGAGCGTACCCACCAGTGCAAGCGCGCCCAGCGGCCTGCTGGTTGCGGCGAGCTGACCGGCCTGGATTGGCAGCGAAACGATGATGACCAGCAGTCCCTGCATTGCGAAAACCGTGACGAGGCTATAACGGGTGAAATCACCGCCAGCATCCTCGACGCGCTTGCGCCACCGGGCATACCTTGCATCTTCGCCGTGCCCGAGGTTGCGCAACGCAAGATACATGCCGAGGCGCAGGCCCCAGGCAGTGGTCAGGGCGGCAAGCAGGGTGCGCCGGTCATGATCGCCGCCACCGAAAAACCACCCCACCAGCGCCACGATGGCAAACGCGGGGCCCCAGAAGATGTCGACGATGCTGGCATTCCTTACGGGGATGCTGATCATCCACAGCAGCAGCATTGCAACGGCGATCACTGTGAGATTGGTGAGCAGCAATTCGGTGAGTTTCATTGTGGAATCCTCAGCGCCGGCCCTTCATGATGCGGGCCTTCTCGCGCTGCCAGTCCTTTTCCCGTTCGTCGGCACGCTTGTCGTGCTGCTTCTTGCCGCGCGCGAGCCCGATTTCGATCTTGGCCTTGCCCTTGGACCAGTAGGCGGCCATCGGTATCAGCGTATAGCCCTTGCGCTCGACCGCGCCGATGAGCGCATCGATCTGGCGGCGGTGCAGCAGCAGCTTGCGGCTGCGCGTGGGGTCCGCGACCACGTGAGTCGAGGTGGTCGGCAGCGGCGAGACATGGGCGCCGAATAGCCAGGCTTCGCCGCCTTTCAGCAGCACGTAAGCCTCCTGAAGCTGCAAACGGCCGGCGCGCAGGGCCTTGACCTCCCAGCCTTGCAGCGCGACACCCGCCTCATAGCGCTCGTCGATGAAATAGTCGTGCCGGGCCCTGCGGTTATCAGCGATGCGGCCCGCGGTGTCCTCTTTCTTCCTGGCCATCATGCATTCTAGCGGCAACGCCCGGTTGTCCGCGCCGGCGGCGGCGGCGACAATCGGGCCGTGAGGTCACTGGATCATGCGTGAGGTGCGCCGCAGCTCCCTGCTGCCGTACACGGCCGGACAGATGTACGGCCTGGTGACCGACGTGGAGCGTTACCCGGAATTCCTGCCCTGGTGCAGTGCCGCGCGGATTGTCGTCGACGAGGGGGAGTTCGTCACCGTCAATCTGGGGCTCCATCGCGGTGTCGTGCGCGGCAGCTTCACGACGCGCAATCGTCTGGTGCCGGATCGCTCGGTGGAAATGCGCCTCGTCGAGGGCCCGTTCAGCCTGCTGGAAGGGCGCTGGGATTTCCTGCCGATCCAGGATGCGGGCACGCGTGCCGAACTGCGGATACGCTTCCAGACGCGCGGCGTGATCAGCGGGCTCGCGCTGGGGCCAGCATTCGAGAGCATCTGCAGCCAGATGGTCGATGCCTTCAGCCGGCGCGCGCACCAGGTGTTCCGTGGCGCCTGAGCGGATCCGGATCCAGGTCGTCTGTGCCGAGGCCGGTCGTCAGACGGTTCTGGAGCTCGAGGTGGAGGCGGGTTGCACCGCTGGCGAAGCGTTGCTGCGCTCCGGAATCCTGGGCTTGCATCCTCAGGTCGAGTCAACTGACTGCGGCATCGGCATCTTCGGTCGGGAAGTCACGCGCGATTACCGCCTGCAGCACGGCGATCGCGTGGAAGTGTTGCGGCCATTGCTGGAAGATCCGCGCGAGCGGCGCCGGCGCCTCGCAAGGCAGGGCGTCAAGAGGAAATCAGCCGGGGACGGTTGACGGCTTACGAGGCACCGGAATCAGCTCCTCGATGCGGGCGACCTTGTCACTCTCGAACCAGATAACCAGGTGGTGCTTGTCGATCTTGCGCTTGTGACCGCGCTGGAGCCGATAGACGTAATCCCAGCGATCGGGATTGAAGCTGTCGATGACCATCGGCGTGCCCAGCAGGAATCGCACCTGGCTGCGGGTCATGCCGACTTCCACCTGCTCGATCTGGTCCGCGTCGAGCAGGTTGCCTTGCTGGATGTCCATGCGATAAACGCAGCCGACCGCAAGCAGCGACAGCAATAGAGCCGCGACAGTAGTGGCAATCCGGCATGAAGGTCGCATGGTCAGGAATCCTGGGCGATAATCGTCACGGCGCATATCATAATGTAATCGCCGTGTGGGGCGGCAACGGAGCCCAGAGGTGGAATCCAGCGATCTCCGCAAGGCCGGACTCAAGGTGACGCTGCCGCGCGTCAAGATCCTCGAGATCCTGGCCGGCAATTACGGCCGGCACCTGTCGGCTGAAGACATCTATCGTGCGCTCTTGGAGCAGAGCGACGACATCGGGCTCGCAACCGTGTATCGCGTACTGACGCAGTTCGAAGCCGCAGCGCTCGTGAAACGCCATCACTTCGAGGGCGGAACGGCGGTGTTCGAGCTGAATGAGGGCGAGCACCATGACCACATCGTCTGCATGGACTGTGGCCGGGTCGAGGAGTTCCTGGATAGCGACATCGAGAGCCGGCAGCTGGATGTGGCGAACCGCATGGGATTCGACATCGTGGAACACAACCTGATTCTCTACGGCCGTTGCCGCCGGGAAGCCTGCCCGCACCGCCGCAAGCGAATCTGACGGATCAGCCAGCGGTACGCAGCATCTCGCGCGCGTGATCACGCGCCTTGCGCGTGATTTCGACGCCGCCCAGCATGCGCGCGAGTTCCTCGATTCTCTCGTCCTGGGCGAGGCCTGTAACGCTGGTTCGGCTGGCTCGGCCATCCGTCAGCTTGCTGACACGCAACTGGTGGTGTGCCTGGCTTGCAACCTGGGCCAGATGCGTCACGCACACGACCTGGCCGCGGCCGGCAAGCTCGCGCAGCTTGCGGCCGACGATCTCCGCAACCCCGCCGCCGATCCCGGCGTCGACTTCGTCGAAGATCATGCAGGTCCCGGCCTTGCGGTGGGCTGCGGCGACCTGCACCGCCAGGCTGATGCGCGACAACTCGCCGCCGGAAGCGACCTTGGCGACAGGCTTCACCGGCTGCCCGGGGTTGGCGCTCACGAGGAACTCCAGGCGATCGGCACCGTCAGCTGCAGGATCCGCGTCTGCGTCTGATTCGACCGATATCTCGAATCGGCCACCCGGCATTCCCAGTTGACGCATCAAACTCGTCACCGCGCTGGCAAGGCGTTTCGCGGCTGTGCGTCTCGCGGCCGACAGCGCGCCGGCTGCGACGCGGTATTGCGTGCGGATTGCCGCTATACGCTGTTCCAGGCCGCCGAGGACGAGTTCAGACTGCTCTAGGGTCGCCAGTTGCCCGCGAAGGTCGTCGAGCTGCCGGGGCAGCTGCTCTGGCGGGATACGATGCTTGCGCGCGAGGTCCTCGAGTGCTGCGACCCGCCGTTCAACCAGTTCCTGGCGCGCCGGATCGGCATCGAGTGCCTCTAGATAGGCGCCAAGCGCGCCACCTGCTTCGGCGAGGCCGATGACCGTTTCCTCCAGTGTCCGCAGTGGCTCGGCGAGCCGCGGGTCGAGCGCCGCCGCGCCGCGCAACTGGGTCACGGCACGCGCAGCCAGCGCGTGTGCATCGGCGCCGTCGCCTTCGAAGGCAAGCAAAACTGCGGTGCGCGCGGCCTCGGCGAGGCGACCCCGATTGGCGAGGCGCGAGCGTTCATCGAGCAGCTCCGCGACTTCGCCCTCGGCCAGGTTGAGGGCCTCGAGTTCGCCTGCCTGATAGCGCAATAACTCGATCCGTGAGACGCGATCCCGGGCGAGGGCGGCAAGCGCCTCGCGTTCGTCGGACAGGCGCCGCCATTCGACGGCAAGCGTCCGCACCGGATCGAGCAATGCGCGGTGGTCGCCGTGGTCATCCACGAGCTGGCGCTGCATTCCGCGCCGGACCAGTGACTGGAATTCCTGTTGCCCATGGATGTCGATCAGGCACTCACCCAGCTCGCGCACCGCCTGCGCGGGCTGGGTCTGGCCGTTGACATACTGACGCGAGCGCCCGTCCGCCCCAATCACCCGGCGCAGTACGATTTCACCGCCATCATCGGCCAGTGACTGCTCTTCGAGCCAGCAGCGCACGCGCTGGTCGCCCCTGACATCGAATGTCGCAGTGATCTCGGCGCGTTCAGCGCCGTGGCGCAACATTTCGGCGCTTGCACGGCCGCCGATTGCCAGCATCACGGCATCAACGATGATCGACTTGCCCGCACCGGTTTCCCCGGTCAGGGCCGTCAGTCCCCCGGCCAGCTCGAGCTCGACGGAATCGATGATCGCGAAATCGCGTATCTGCAGGTGAACCAGCACTCAAGGCTCCGTGCGGCCGCTGCGGGCACTGCGGCCCCAGTGCAATTTCGAGCGCAGCAGCCGGAAGTAATCGTAGCCCGGCGGGTGGAGGAGGGTAATGGCGCTGGTCGCGGCCTGGATCACGAGACTCGAATTGGCCTCCAGGTCACCGAGCAGCACGCCATCACAGGTCACCTGCGCGCGGCTCGCGGAGCGTTCGACGAGACGCACCTCAATCCGGTTGTTGCGGCCGATGACGATCGGACGGTCATTCAGCGTGTGCGGCGAAATCGGCGCAATGACAACCACGTCGAGCGACGGGTGGACGATCGGACCGCCGCAGGACAGTGCGTAGGCGGTTGAGCCGGTCGAACTGGCGATCACGAGCCCGTCGCCGCCGTGCGTGTTGACGAACTGGCCGCCGATCCAGGTTTCAAGTTCGACCATGCGGCCGGACTCGTGACGCTGGACGACGACGTCATTCAGGGCGCGACAGACTGCGATCTGGCCGACGGCGCCCGTCAACCGCGCTTCGAGGAGATGCCGGGTATCCGTTTCGTAGCGTCCCTGCAGTACCGCGTCAAAACTTTCGAGCATCTGGTCGGGTGACACGTCGGTCAGGAAACCGAGGCGGCCGCGATTGATGCCAAGCAACGGGATCTCGCGCCCGATCGCGAGCTGCGCCGCGAAAAGCATCGTTCCATCGCCACCGATCGCCACGATCAAGTCTGCGTCCCTGGCAAGGTCCTCAACCGGCCCGCGTTCAACATCGACGGGCAGGTCGCCCACACTGACGCTGCTGTCGATCAGCACGACCAGACCGCGCAGCCGCAGGTGACGCGCAAGCGCCGCCATCGAATCTGCCACGCGGGCGTCCTCGACCTTGCCAATCAGCGCGATCCGGGAGAAGCGCTTGTTCATGTGGTTTCACGACCTTTTAGCACGCGCGAGCGCGCGCCGGCCAGATGAACGCGGACGGGGCGCAAATGCTCCTTGACACTCGGCAAGGCCGAGCGCTAGTTTCAATGCTTCGGTAGCGTGGAATACCAAAATCCTTGTTTAACAGATACTTATGACAGACCAGACGCGTGGCGTCGAGGAACCGCCGAGCGACCGTGCACAGCAGCTGCTGCGCACGCTGATCGAATGCTATATCCGCGAAGGCGAACCGGTCGGCTCACAGACACTTTCCCGGGAATCGGGGCTCTCGCTGAGCTCCGCGACCATCCGGAATGTCATGGCGGATCTGGAGGAGCAGGGATTCGTCATCTCGCCGCACACCTCTTCCGGGCGCATTCCAACCGACAAGGGCTATCGTTTCTTCGTCAACACGCTGCTGCGCTACCAGCCACCGGGCATGGAGGAAATCATCGAGCTGCGGCGCAAACTGGAATCGCGCGCCGGCGATCCGAAAGCGCTGATCACGGCTGCCTCGCAACTCGTCTCGGGTTTGACGCATCTGGCCGGGGTGGTCACGGTGCCGCGCGAGACGCATGCAGCGCTTTCCCAGATCGAATTCGTCGGGCTCTCGGGCAACCGCGTGCTGGCGATCCTGGTGGTCAACGGGCGCGATGTACAGAACCGCGTCCTGCAGCTCGACCGGCACTATTCGGCCGATGAACTGCGCCGGGCCGCTGCCTACCTGAATGATCAGTTCCGTGGCCAGGAGCTCGAAGGCGTTCGCGCGCAGCTGGTCACTCAGCTGCAGGAAACCCGCGAGCAGATGAACCGTCTGATGATGGACGCGATCACGCTGGCGCAGCGTGCTTTCGCGATTGATCCGGGCGAATCCGAGGCCGACATGGTGGTCGCCGGTGAGACCAACCTGATGGGCTTTGCGGAGCTCTCGAACGTGGACCGGTTGCGCCGGCTTTTCGAGGCATTCAACGAAAAGCGCGACATCCTGCACCTGCTGGACCAGAGCCTGCACGGCGAGGGCGTGCAGATCTTCATCGGGCACGAATCCGGCTATACGATCCTGGATGATTGCAGCGTGGTCGCGGCGCCGTACACCCAGGATGACCGTGTGGTCGGCGTGCTGGGCGTGATCGGGCCGACGCGCATGGCCTATGAGCGCGTGATCCCGCTGGTGGATATTGCGGCCCGAATGCTGAGTTCGGCCTTGAATCTGCGCGACTGAGCCCCAGACTGCCAGCGCCAATGACAGAGATCGATCACCAAGCACAGGCCGAGCCGGCACAGGAAAGCCTGCCTGTGGCGGCGGCCGAGCCCGAGCAGTTACGCGCCGAAGCAGAAGCGCGCGCCGCGGAGCATTGGGCCGCCTACCTGCGCGCCGTGGCTGATCTCGAGAATTTCCGCAAGCGCACGGCACGCGAACTCGAATTGGCGCGCCAGTACGGCGTCGAGCGCTTCGCTGCAGAGATACTGCCCGTGGCTGACAGCCTCGGGCTTGCGCTGGATGCGGCCGGAACGGTGGATCCGGCCACGCTGATCGAGGGACACCGCGCGACGTTGCGCCAGCTTCAGAAGGCCTTTGCGAACGCCGGTATCACTGAGGTTGACCCGGTCGGCAAGCCATTTGACCCGCAGCTGCACGAGGCGATGGCGACCCGGGCGTCCGCGGACCAGCCGCCCGACACGGTACTGCTGGTGGTCCAGAAGGGCTATCTGCTGAACGGCCGCCTGCTGCGACCCGCCAGGGTCGTCGTCGCGACGGCACCCGCACCGCCGCAGGGCGGTTGAAACAGCCCGGCACCGGCCCCAGATCCGGAACCAGTCACATATTGCGGAGCCAGCCAAATGGCCAAGATCATCGGAATCGACCTGGGTACGACCAACTCCTGCGTCGCCGTCATGGAAGGCGGCTCACCCAAGGTCATCGAGAACAGCGAAGGCGATCGCACGACGCCGTCGGTCGTCGCATTCACCAAGGATGGGGAAGTGCTGGTCGGCCAGTCAGCCAAGCGCCAGGCGGTCACCAATTCGCAGAACACATTTCACGCCATCAAGCGCCTGATCGGGCGCCGCTTTGACGACGGCGTGGTCCAGAAGGACATCCCGCTCGAGACCTACAAGATCGTGCGTGCCGAGAATGGCGACGCATGGCTGGAGGCGCAGGGCAAGAAGATGGCGCCGCCCGAAATCTCGGCGCGGGTGTTGACCAAGATGAAGAAGACCGCCGAGGACTATCTTGGCGAAACGGTCACCGACGCCGTGATCACGGTTCCGGCCTATTTCAACGATGCGCAACGCCAGGCCACCAAGGATGCCGGCCGCATCGCCGGCCTGAATGTCCGCCGCATCATCAACGAGCCGACCGCGGCGGCGCTCGCCTATGGTATGGACAAGAAGGGCAAGGATCGCAAGATCGCGGTCTATGACCTCGGCGGCGGTACCTTCGACATCTCGATCATCGAAATTGCCGATGTCGACGGCGAGCGCCAGTTCGAAGTCATGTCGACGAACGGCGATACCTTCCTCGGCGGCGAGGACTTCGACCGTCGGATCATCGATTACGTGGCAGCCGAGTTCCAGAAGGAAAGCGGCGTGGACGTACGCAAGGATCCGCTCGCCATTCAGCGGCTAAAGGAATCCGCCGAAAAGGCGAAGATCGAGCTGTCGTCGAACCAGCAGACCGAGATCAACCTGCCGTACATCACGGCCGACGCATCCGGCCCGAAGCACCTGACGGTGAAGTTGACCCGTGCCAAGCTCGAGTCGCTGGTCGAGGACCTGGTGAGTCGCACGGTCGAACCCTGCAAGGTCGCGCTGAAGGACGCGGGGCTGTCCATCGGCGAGGTCGACGAGGTCATCCTGGTCGGCGGGCAGACGCGCATGCCGATGGTGCAGAAGGCGGTCAAGGATTTCTTCGGCAAGGAGCCGCGCAAGGACGTGAATCCCGACGAGGCCGTCGCAGTCGGTGCGGCGATCCAGGGCGGGGTGCTGGCCGGGGACGTCAAGGACGTCCTGCTGCTGGACGTGACGCCGCTGTCGCTCGGCATCGAGACTCTGGGTGGCATCATGACGCGGCTGATCGACAAGAACACCACGATCCCGACCAAGGCGACCCAGGTGTTCTCGACCGCGGACGACAACCAGACCGGCGTGACGATCCACGTGTTGCAGGGCGAGCGCGATCGTGCGGCGGACAACAAGTCGCTCGGCAAGTTCGATCTCAGCGACATTCCACCGGCCCCGCGCGGCATGCCCCAGATCGAGGTCACCTTCGACATCGACGCCAATGGCATCCTGAACGTGTCAGCCAAGGACAAAGCGACCGGCAAGGAGCAGAAGATCGTCATCAAGGCCTCGAGCGGCCTGTCCGAAGAGGAAATCAAGCAGATGGTCAGGGATGCCGAAGCGCATGCCGAAGAAGACAAGCGCTTCCGCGAACTGGTCGAAACGCGCAACCGCGCCGATGCCCTGCTGCATGCCACCGAGAAATCGCTGAAGGACCTCGGCGACAAGGCGTCTGGCGAGGAGCGCGCGGCCATCGAAGGCGCATTGAGCGACCTGCGCGGTGTGCTCAAGGGCGATGACAAGGCGGCGATCGAACGCAAGGCAGAGGCGCTTGCGAAGGTGAGTGCACCGGTCGTGCAGCGCGCCTACCAGGGCGCCGCCCCGGAGGCTGGGGCGTCACCGGAGGCGGGTGCCGGCCCCGGCAAGGCCCAGGAAGATGTGCTCGACGCCGAGTTCGAGGAGATCAAGGACAAGGGGCCGAAGCCCCACTAAAGGCTTCGGCGCCCGAATGAATGGTCCGGCTGGACGCCGGGCGACATGGGGTCGCCCGGCGTTTGCGCCTGTGGAGCGCCATGTCAAAGCGTGACTACTACCAGGTGCTCGGCGTACCGAGAAACGCGACGGCAGACGCGGTAACAAAGGCGTACCGCCGCCTGGCGATGAAATACCACCCTGACCGCAATCCTGACGACAAGGAAGCCGAGGAGCGTTTCAAGGAGGCCAAGGAGGCCTACGAAATCCTGACGGACGCCCAGAAGCGGGCGGCCTATGACCAATATGGCCACGCCGGACTCGATGCAGCGCGCGGCGCAGGCCAGGGCTTCAGCCCCTCGGACGCCTTCGGCGATATTTTCGGCGACGTGTTCGGCGATATCTTTGGTGGCGCTCGCCGGGGCGGCCGCAGCACCGTATTTCGCGGTGCCGACCTGCGCTATGAATTGACGCTCGACCTGGAACAGGCGGTCTTCGGCACAAGCACCGAGATCGATTTCCAGACCGTCGCCGAATGCAAGGAATGCGGTGGCAGCGGCGCGGCCAAGGGCCATGCGCCCGTAACCTGCGAGACCTGCTCGGGTGCAGGGCAGGTGCGCATGAGCCAGGGATTCTTCACGGTCCAGCAGCCCTGCCCGCGCTGCAAGGGTCGCGGCACGATCATCAAGGACCCCTGCGGCAATTGCGGCGGAAATGGTCGCGTGCGGACGGAAAAGCGCCTGTCGGTCAAGGTGCCCGCCGGTGTCGACACGGGCGATCGCATCCGGCTGGCCGGCGAAGGTGAGTCGGGCCGGAACGGGGGACCGGCCGGTGACCTCTATGTCGAGGTCGCGGTCCGGGAACACCCGATATTCGAGCGTGATGGCGCGCACCTGTCCTGCGAGGTGCCGGTGAGTTTCGTGATCGCGGCGCTTGGCGGCGCGGTCGAGGTCCCGACATTGGGTGGCCAGGCCAATATCAAGATACCGGCCGGGACCCAGTCGGGCCGTGTCTTCCGGCTACGTGAGAAAGGCGTCAAGCCGGTTCGCGGCGGGCCGACCGGCGACCTGTTCTGTCGCGTCGTTGTCGAAACGCCGGTCGAATTGACGGCCGACCAGAAGGAATTGCTGCGCAAGCTCGAAACCTCACTCAAGTCCGGCGGCAGCCGCCACAATCCGCGGCAACGATCCTGGCTCGAGGGCGTCAAGCAGTTCTTTGGCAGGATAGGGGGCTGAAGTGATCAACGTTGCGATACTGGGCGTCAGCGGCAGGATGGGCCGGTGCCTGGTGCGGGCGATCCGGGAGTCCGATGACTTCACGCTGACCGGGGCGCTGGCGTCGCCGGACAGTTCGTCGCTCGGGCACGACGCAGGCGAAGTGGCCCTGACCGGCCCGGTCGCCGTCGAAGTCACGGCGGATCGCGGCCGGGCGCTGGCGAAAGCGGCCATTGCCATCGATTTCACGCTGCCCGAAGCGACTGCCGACAACCTCGCCGCCACCGTTGCCAGGCACATCCCGATCGTCATCGGCACGACGGGTCTTGATGCCGAACGTCAGGCACTGATCCGGCGCGCCAGTGAGAAGTTGCCGGTGCTGGTGGCGCCGAACATGTCGCTTGCGGTCAATCTGTTCTTCAGCCTGGTGGGCAGCGCCGCGGCTGCGCTGCCCCCCGATTACGACATCGAAATCGTGGAAGCGCATCACCGGCACAAGGCGGACGCCCCGTCGGGCACGGCGCTGCGCCTCGGCGAAATAGCGGCCGGTGCGCGCAACACCACGCTCGGGAATGTCGGTGTTTACGGCCGCGCCGGACGCGGCACCACGCGATCGCCGGGCACCATCGGGTTCTCGAGCGTGCGGGCGGGCGACATCGTCGGGGAGCATCACGTGCTGTTTGCCGGCAGCGGGGAAACGCTGGAACTGGTGCACCGGGCCAATGACCGCATGACATTCGCCCATGGTGCGCTGGCGGCGGCGCGGTGGCTTTCCGGCCGGCAGCCGGGCCTGTACGGCATGTCGGACGTGCTGGGCCTCTAAAAGGGGACGCACCCCTTTTTCGGAAAGAAAAGGGGTGCGTCCCCTTTTGAAATGGAACGGGCAGCGGCGGTCTAGTAGTATTCCTTTCTGGGTTGCGGCCCCCTTTGAGTGGAACGAATTTGCGGGTGGAGTCCAAAACGGCTCCGCTCGCTTGAATGCTGCACCCTGCTTCGGCAGGGCAGCCTGACCGGGCAGGGGAGACAAACCGGTGACAGCAACGCCTGCGGTACTCGCACTCGAGGACGGCACGGTGTTTCGCGGTGTCTCGATCGGCGCGCCGGGAAGCACCACCGGCGAAGTCGTATTCAACACGGCGATGACGGGTTATCAGGAAATCCTGACGGATCCTTCGTATTGCCGCCAGATCGTCACGCTCACTTACCCGCACATCGGCAATACCGGCGCGACGCCCGAGGACCTCGAGTCCCCGGAAATCCACGCCTCGGGCCTGGTGATCCGCGACTTGCCGCTCCTGCATTCAAGCTGGCGCGCCACCCAGTCACTTTCCGGATTCCTGTCAGAGGGTGGTTTGGTCGCGATCGCCGGCATCGACACGCGCCAGCTCACCCGCATTGTGCGTGAGAAAGGCGCGCTGGCGGGCTGCATCATGACCGGCAGCGACATTGACACGGCCGTCGCCATTCGCGCCGCTCGCAAGTTCCCCGGCCTCAAGGGCATGGACCTCGCCAAGGTCGTTACCGTGGGCGAGCCGTATCAATGGAATGACGGCAGCCTCGGCAAGGAACCCATGCGGGCACTGCGGGCCGGGGCACGCCTGCATGTCGTCGCTTATGACTTCGGCATCAAGCGCAATATTCTGCGGCTGCTTGCAGATTACGGCTGCCGCATGACGGTCGTCCCCGCTGAGACGCCGGCGGAGGATACGCTCGGGCTCAACCCGGACGGCATATTTCTCTCGAACGGACCGGGCGACCCTGAACCCTGCGACTACGCGATCACGGCCATTCGCCGCTTCCTGGAAACCGACATTCCGGTCTTCGGCATTTGCCTCGGCCATCAGCTGCTCGGGCTCGCCTGCGGGGCGAAGACCGTCAAGATGAAATTCGGGCATCACGGCGCCAATCATCCGGTGCAGGACCTCGACGGGGGCCGGGTCATCATCACCAGCCAGAATCACGGCTTCGCCGTGGACGAGGCGTCGCTTCCCCCGGAAGTGAAGCCTACCCATCGCTCGTTGTTCGATGGTTCTTTGCAGGGCATGGCCTGCGTGGACCGGCCCGCATTCGGCTTCCAGGGCCACCCTGAAGCGAGCCCGGGTCCGCATGACCTGCAGCCCCTGTTCGAACACTTCATCGCACTGATGGTGCGCCGATTGCAGCAGCTGGCGCGTATCCGCGCTGCCACGGCCGCGGCCGCGGCAGCGGCAGCGGCTGACGGCGCGGCGGCCAGCTGATGCCCAAGCGCACCGACATCGAGAGCATTCTGATCATCGGTGCTGGCCCGATCATCATCGGTCAGGCCTGCGAGTTTGATTATTCGGGCGCCCAGGCTTGCCGGGCGCTGCGCGAAGAGGGCTACCGGGTCATTCTGGTGAACTCGAATCCCGCGACCATCATGACCGACCCGGACATGGCCGACTCGATCTACATTGAACCGGTCGAATGGCGCACGGTCGCGAGGATCATCGAGAAAGAACGCCCGGACGCCCTGCTGCCGACGATGGGCGGCCAGACCGGGCTGAATACCGCGCTCGACCTGGTGCGCGAGGGCGTTCTCGAACGCTTTGACGTCGAGATGATCGCAGCATCGCGTGAAGCCATCGACATGGCCGAGGACCGGGAACTGTTCCGCAACGCCATGCGTGGCATCGGTCTCGAGTGTCCGCTGGCCTACATTGCGCACAATCTTGATGAGGCACTCGCGGTGCAGGGCGAGGTTGGCTTCCCGACGGTGATCAGGCCGTCATTCACGCTTGGAGGCTCCGGCGGCGGCATCGCCTTCAATCGGGAGGAATTCGAAGAGATCGTGATGCGTGGCCTCGACGCATCGCCGACCGGCGAAGTGCTGATCGAGGAGTCGGTGCTGGGCTGGAAGGAATTCGAGATGGAGGTGGTTCGCGACAGCAAGGACAATTGCATCATCGTATGCTCGATCGAGAACCTCGATCCAATGGGCGTCCACACCGGCGACTCGATCACCGTGGCGCCCGCGCAGACGCTGACCGACAAGGAATACCAGCGCATGCGCGATGCCTCAATCGCGGTATTGCGCCGGGTCGGCGTCGAATGCGGTGGCTCCAATGTCCAGTTCGCGCTGAATCCGAAAGACGGCCGCATGCTGGTGATCGAAATGAATCCGCGCGTATCGCGCTCTTCTGCGCTCGCGTCGAAGGCAACCGGCTTCCCGATCGCCAAGATCGCCGCAAAGCTCGCGGTCGGCTACACGCTCGACGAATTGAGGAACGAAGTCACGGGCGGCGCGACGCCGGCTTCATTCGAGCCGACAATTGACTATGTCGTCACCAAGGTGCCGCGATTCACGTTCGAGAAGTTCCCGGGTTCCAACGCGCGCCTGACCACGCAGATGAAATCGGTCGGCGAGGCCATGGCGATCGGGCGCACATTCCAGGAGTCCCTGCAGAAGGCGCTGCGCAGCCTCGAGACCGGCTGCGACGGCCTGATGCCGGTCATGCGCCTGCCACTGGATGCGGACGGTGAGCAACGCCTGGCCGAGGAACTGCGTCATCCGGGAGCCGACCGCATCCGCTACGTGGGCGATGCATTTCGTGCGGGCTGGAAACTGGAGCGCATCGCGGCCGAGTCCGCCATCGACCCGTGGTTCCTTGCGCAGATTGGCGATCTGGTCCGCGAGGAGGAACTGGTGCGTGCCGAAGGCTTCACGGCCCTGACTGTGGAGCGTCTGCTGGTCCTGAAGCGCAAGGGTTTCTCGGACGCTGCGCTGGCGCGCGTGATTGGCGGCCCGGAAACGCGGGTGCGGTCACGGAGGCTCGCCTGCGGCGTGCATCCGGTCTACAAGCGCGTCGACACCTGCGCAGCGGAGTTCGCGACTTCGACTGCTTATCTTTACTCGACTTATGAGCAGGAATGCGAGGCGGCCCCGACTGAAAACCGCAAGATCATGATCCTAGGCGGCGGCCCGAATCGCATCGGTCAGGGCATTGAATTCGACTATTGCTGTGTGCACGCCGCGCTCGCGCTTCGCGAGGATGGTTACGAGACCATCATGGTGAACTGCAATCCCGAGACGGTTTCCACGGACTTCGACATTTCGGACCGCCTGTATTTCGAGCCGCTGACTTTTGAAGACGTCATGGAGATCATCGCCAGGGAGAAGCCGCTGGGTGTCATCGTCCAGTTTGGCGGGCAGACGCCCCTGAATCTCTCGCGGCAGCTGGCTGCGGCGGGTGCACCGATCATCGGCACCAGCCCGGATTCGATCGACATCGCCGAGGACCGCGAGCGCTTCCAGCAGTTGCTGAAACAACTCGGTCTGCGCCAGCCGGCCAATGCGACGGCGCGCGACGAGGAACGCGCGATTGTGCTGGCGCGCGAAGTCGGCTTCCCGTTGATTGTGCGGCCCTCCTATGTGCTGGGCGGGCGCGCCATGGAAGTCATCTACGAGGAGGAGGACCTGCGGCAATACATGCACGATGCGGTGCAGGTTTCGTCTGAAAGCCCGGTGCTGCTCGACCGTTTCCTCGATCTTGCGACCGAGGTGGACGTGGATGCGATCTGCGACGGCCAGGATGTGCTGATCGGCGGCATCATGGAGCACGTCGAGCAGGCCGGCGTGCATTCCGGCGACTCGAGTTGTTCGCTGCCGCCAGCCAGTCTTTCGCCGGAACTGCAGGAGGAACTTCGCGCCCAGACACGCAAGATGGCGCATGCCCTGCATGTCGTCGGCCTGATGAATGTGCAGTTTGCGATCCAGAACGGCATTGTCCACGTACTCGAGGTCAACCCGCGCGCATCCCGCACGGTTCCGTTCGTGTCGAAGGCGACCGGGGTGCCGCTCGCGAAGATCGCCGCGCGCGTGATGACAGGCCGCAAGCTTGCCGAGCTCGGAGTTCTCGTCGAGCGCGCGCCGCGTTATTACTCGGTCAAGGAAGCCGTGTTCCCATTCGGCAAGTTCCCCGAGTCCGACCCGATACTGGGCCCGGAGATGAAATCGACCGGCGAAGTGATGGGTACCGGCCGGACATTCGGCGAGGCTTACGCGAAGGCGCAGGCGGCGGCCGGTGTCCGTCTGCCGATACGCGGCGTCTGCCTCATTTCAGTACGCGATCGCGACAAGGAAGGCGCTGTTGCTATCGCAAGGCGACTGCACGATCGTGGATTCGAGATCCTCGCGACCCTGGGTACGGCAAAGGCGCTGGAAGCGGCCGGCATACCCTGCCGCAGGGCGCTGAAAGTGCGCGAAGGGCGGCCGCACATCGTCGACATGATCAAGAACGACGAGATCGACTTGATCGTCAATACGACCGAAGGCAAGCGCGCAATCCATGAGTCACGCTCGATCCGCCGCGAGGCGGAAGCGCGCAAGGTGACCTATTACACGACCGTCGCCGCGGCCCATGCAACCTGCGAGGCCCTCGATCACCTCGAAGATCTCGATGTCAATCGGCTGCAGGATCTGCACCGCGAACTGGGCGCCGCATGAGATCGCCGATCACACTGCGTGGCGCGGAGAAGCTGCGCGCCGAGTTGCGCAAGCTCAAGAGCGAGGACCGGCCGTCCGTCATCCGTGCGATTGCGGATGCACGCTCGCATGGTGACCTGTCCGAGAACGCGGAGTATCACGCGGCACGCGAGCAGCAGGGATTCATTGAGGGCCGGATCAAGGAAATTGAATGGCGGCTCGCGCACGCCCAGGTGATCGATCCGGCCTCGCTGCCACCCGGCGACCGGGTTGTGTTCGGCGCGACCGTCGACCTGGCGCCCGTCGACGGTGGTGCCGAGGTGTGTTACCAGATCGTTGGTGACGATGAGGCCGACATTCGCCGTGGGCTCATCTCCATCAATTCGCCGATTGCCCGCGCACTGATCGGCAAGAGGGTAGGAGACGAAGTCGAAGTGGCGGCGCCGGCGGGTGCGCACAGCTTCGAAATTCTTGCCGTGCGTCTCGAATGATTCAAGAATCCGGGATAAGTATCTTATTTAACTTATTGTTTTTCTTGTATAAAAGCCCCACATTTCCGATTTGATGTACGAGTTCGGAGCCCGTGTCCGCCGCCAGTCTGCCAAGCACCAGATTGCGGTTTTCGCGATCGCCGACACGAGCCCGGACCTTGACCAGTTCATGATCATGCAGGGCCTGCCTGAGTTCGTTGATGACGCCTTCGGTCAGGCCGCGCTGGCCGACCAGCACGATCGGGTGCAGCGCGTGACCCAGCCGGCGCAGGTGTTTTTTCTGACGATCCGTGAGTGCCATGGCTTGATTATAGGACCGCATCCGGGGAACCGTTCATGAGCCGGCGCAGCAAGTCGAGTGGGCGGTGGCTGCGCGAGCACTTCGACGATCCGTTCGTGCAGCGTGCGCAGCAGGAAGGCTGGCGTTCGCGTGCCGCCTTCAAGCTCCAGGAGATCGATGACGCCGAACGGCTTGTTTTCCCGGGCGCGGTGATCGTCGATCTGGGCGCCGCGCCGGGTGGCTGGAGCCAGTATGCGGCCCGCAAGCTCAATGGACGTGGCACGGTGATTGCCATTGACCTGCTGGCAATGGACGAACTGCCGGGCGTCAAGTTCCTGCAGGGCGATTTCCGCGAGCAATCGGTGGTGGATGGGCTGCTGGAATTGCTGGGTCGCCGGCGCGTGGACCTTGTGATGTCCGACATGGCCCCCAACATGAGTGGCGTGGATGTCGTCGATCAGGCGCGCGCCGCCGAGCTGGAGGGGCTGGCGCTCGATTTTGCGCAAAAAGTGCTCGGTCCTGACGGCGCGCTGGTCATGAAGCTGTTCCAGGGCGCGGGATTCCAGGAGTTGCTGGCCGACGCTCGCCGTCATTTCAGCGTGGTACGCGTCCGCAAACCCAGGGCCTCGCGGCAGCGCAGTTCTGAGGCCTACTTGGTGGCGAGGAAGCCCCGGCCGTAGTAATGTCGAACTACTTCTCATATGCCGTAGTCCAACCTGGAATCGGTACCGCGGCGAACGCAATGTCAGGAGTGGCTGCTTGAACGATCTGACCCGTAATATCGTGCTCTGGGTCGTCATCGCGATCGTGCTGGTCGCGGTGTTCTCCAATTTCGGGCAGCGCGTCGCTGCACCCGAGCCGCTCAAGTATTCGCAATTCCTGGTCGAAGTCGAATCCGGTTCCATCCGGTCCGCAACATTCCAGGGCGACAGCATTACCGGCACGCGCGCCAGCGGCGAGAAATACGTCACCTACAACCCTGAAACCGAGAACTCGGTGCTGATCGGCCTGCTGCACAAGAAGAATGTGGCCTTCGATGCGGCGCCGCCGGAGCGTCAGTCCTTCCTGCTGCAGCTTTTCGTCTCGTCATTCCCCATCCTGCTGCTGATCGGGGTGTGGATCTACTTCATGCGCCAGATGCAGGGCGGTGCGGGCGGCAGAGGGGCCATGTCATTCGGCAAGAGCCGGGCGCGGCTGCTGTCCGAAGACCAGGTCAACGTGACATTTGCGGATGTCGCCGGTGTCGAAGAGGCGAAGCAGGAAGTCGCAGAAATCGTCGACTTCCTGAAGGATCCCGCCAAGTTCCAGAAACTCGGCGGAAAGATCCCGAAGGGTGTGCTGATGGTCGGCGCCCCGGGCACCGGCAAGACACTGCTCGCGCGCGCGATCGCCGGCGAGGCGAAAGTGCCGTTCTTCACGATTTCCGGATCGGATTTCGTCGAGATGTTCGTCGGCGTCGGCGCCTCGCGGGTGCGCGACATGTTCGAACAGGCGAAGAAGCATGCGCCTTGCATCGTGTTTATCGACGAGATCGATGCGGTCGGCCGCCATCGCGGGGCCGGCCTTGGCGGCGGCCACGATGAACGCGAACAGACGCTGAACCAGTTGCTGGTCGAAATGGATGGCTTCGAGGGCAACGAAGGCGTCATCGTCATCGCCGCAACCAATCGGCCGGATGTGCTCGACCCGGCCCTGCTGCGCCCGGGCCGTTTCGACCGCCAGGTCGTCGTGCCGCTGCCTGATGTTCGCGGTCGCGAGCAGATCCTGAAAGTCCATATGCGCAAGGTGCCGGTCTCCGACGACGTCAGGCCATCGATCATCGCGCGCGGCACACCCGGCTTCTCGGGTGCGGATCTGATGAATCTGGTCAACGAGGCGGCGCTGTTTGCGGCACGCGCCAACAAGCGACTGGTCACGATGGACGAGTTCGAGCGCGCCAAGGACAAGATCATGATGGGCGCGGAGCGCCGTTCGTTGGTCATGAGCGAACAGGAAAAGCTCAACACGGCGTATCACGAGGCGGGACACGCGATCGTCGGCATGAGCCTGCCGGAGCACGACCCCGTCTATAAGGTGACGATCATCCCGCGCGGCCGCGCGCTGGGTGTCACGATGTTCCTGCCCGAGGAAGACCGGTACAGCTATAGCAAGCGCCGCCTGGAGAATCAGATCGCGAGCTTGTTCGGCGGACGTATCGCTGAAGAACTGCGCTTCGGGCCGGAAGCGGTCACGACAGGCGCGTTCAACGACATCGAGCGGGCGACCAATCTGGCACGCAACATGGTTACGAAATGGGGCCTGTCGGAGCGACTTGGCCCGCTGTCCTACATGGAAGACGCTGGCGAGGTGTTCCTGGGGCGTTCGGTCACCCAGCACAAGCAGGTCTCTGACGTGACCGCGCACATCATCGACGAGGAAATCCGCAAGGTGATCGACACCGCCTATGCGCAGGCCCGCGGCATCCTGGTCGAACATCGCGCAAAGCTCGACATGATGGCCGCCATGCTGATCAAGTACGAGACGATTGACGAAGAAATGATCAAGGACATCATGGCCGGCCGCGAGCCCAAGGCGCCGAAGGACTGGGAAGAAACCAGCACCCCGGCGGGTGGCCGCGGCGCGGCACAACCGGAACCGGTGATCGGCCCGCCGGCCAGCCAGACCTGAAGCCCGCGCCAGCGCCGGCTGGAATCGCGGTGCGCCCCGCAAATGATGCCGGCCAGATGCTTCTCCGGTGCGGCCGCCACACGCTGAATCTCGACTATCCCGTCGTCATGGGCGTGCTCAATGTGACGCCGGATTCGTTCTCCGATGGCGGGCGGTTCGCCGCATTGCCGGCGGCATTGGCCGAGGCCGAGCGGCTGGCAAGCGAAGGTGCGGCGATCATCGACGTGGGCGGCGAGTCGACGCGGCCAGGCGCAGCGCCGGTCGCCGTCGACGAAGAAATGCGGCGCGTGATCCCCGTGATCGAGCACCTGGTCGAGCGCCTCGCAGTGCCGGTTTCCGTTGACACCAGCAAGCCGGACGTGATGCGCGCCGCGATTGCCGCAGGTGCGTCGATGATCAATGACGTCACGGCGTTGCGCACGCCGGGTGCGATCGAGACCGTGGCAGAATCGGACGTCGCGTTGTGCCTGATGCACATGCAGGGGGAGCCGCGGTCGATGCAACAAGCGCCGCGCTATATGGATGTGCTGGCGGAGGTACGGGATTTCCTGCATGGCCGTGTGGCGCGGTGCGTCGAGGCCGGCATTTCTGTGTCCCGGCTCGTCATCGATCCCGGTTTCGGTTTTGGCAAGACCCTGGAGCACAATCTCGAGTTGCTGCGCCGCCTGCCAGAGCTCGTGGCGGTCGGGTATCCGGTGCTGGTGGGGCTTTCGCGCAAGAGCATGATCGGGAAGCTGACCGGCCGGGCGGAAGGCGAGCGTCTGGGCGGAAGCCTGGCGCTGGCGACACTGGCAGTACTGTCGGGTGCGCGAATCGTGCGGGCGCACGATGTTGGCCCTACTATCGACGCCATCAGGATCGTCGCCGCAGTGGGCGGCCGGCACGGGGGGCCGTGATGGGCAGGCGTTATTTCGGCACGGACGGTGTCCGCGGGCGCGTCGGAACACATCCAATGACCGCGGAATTTGCGCTGCGGCTCGCAGGCTCCGCGGCACGCGTGCTGTCGCCGGGCGGCGGCCGGGTGCTGGTCGGCAAGGACACGCGGCTGTCGGGCTATATGTTCGAGTCCGCGCTCGAGGCCGGCTTCGTCGCGGCTGGCGTCGATGTGCTGCTTGCCGGCCCGTTGCCGACACCGGGGATCGCCTTCATGGTCCAGCGCCTGAACTGCGACTTCGGCGCCGTCATCAGCGCCTCGCACAATCCCTTCGACGATAATGGCATCAAGTTCTTCGATCGCACCGGCGCCAAGCTGGCGGACGAACTCGAGGAGGCAATCGAGTCAAAGCTCGATGAGCCGGCGCTCACGCTGGAGTCCGGGGCGCTCGGTCGCGCGACACGCGTCGATGCTGAACGGACCCTGTACCAGGCGTTTTGCGCATCGACGCTGCCCACCGGCATGACACTGAAGGGCATGAAGATCGTCATTGATTGCGCGAATGGCGCGGCCTACAAGGTTGCGCCACGGGTCCTGTCCGATGTCGGCGCCGAGATCGTGCCGATCGGCTGCTCGCCGAATGGCCGCAACATCAATGATGGCTGCGGCTCGACGAGTCCCGGCCTTCTGAAGCTCACCGTGTCCGGTGTCCACGCGGACGCGGGCATCGCACTCGACGGCGATGGCGACCGGGTCGTCATGGTGGATCATCTCGGCAGGACGCTCGACGGTGACCAGTTACTCTATGTCCTGGCACGGGCGCGGCTCGCGGCTGGGGACCTGAAAGGCCCGGTGGTCGGCACGGTGATGACGAATCTGGGGCTCGAAGTGGCCCTCGGGGATCTCGGTGTGCCATTCCTGCGCGCCGCGGTCGGCGATCGCAACGTGCTGCAGCTGCTGCGCACCCATGGCGGCAGTCTCGGCGGCGAGACCTCCGGCCACCTGCTGTGCCTCGACAAGACGACGACCGGCGACGGACTGATCGTGGCGCTGCAGGTGCTTGCCGTCATGAAGGCGACCGGCAAGTCGCTTGCGGAGCTCGCAGCCGGCATGCAGAAGTTTCCGCAGCAACTGGTCAATGTGAAGGTCGCGCGCCGCTTTGACGCTGGCGCCGACCCGACGATCGCCGCAGCAATCGCCAGGATCGAGGAGGCGCTGGGCAAGCGTGGCCGCGTGGTACTGCGCGCATCGGGCACCGAGCCAGTGATTCGCGTGATGGTCGAGGGTGAGGATGCCCAGGCGGTCGGCCGGCACGCGGCGACGCTCGCAGACGCGGTGCGCGCCGCAGCTTCGGTGCAGTGATATGCGACGGCCATTGGTGGTTGGCAACTGGAAAATGCATGGCAGCCGCGCCGAGGCGGGCCGGCTGATCGACGAGCTGATCACGATCGACGCGGGCGGTGGTATGGCCGAAGTGGCAGTGTGCCCGCCATTCGTCTATCTGTCTGAAGTGGGCCTGCGCCTGCGTGACAGCAAGATCTTGCTGGGCGCCCAGGATGTCTGCGCGGAGGACATCGGCGCCCATACCGGCGAAGTTTCGGCTGCGATGCTCGCGGACGTCGGCTGCCGATTCGTCATCGTCGGTCATTCCGAGCGGCGCGCCCTGTATCGCGAAGACGATTCCCTGGTCGCGCGGAAATTTGTCGCCGTCCTGCGTCAGCGGCTGGTACCGATCCTCTGTGTCGGCGAATCCCTCGAGGAACGCGAGCGTGGCGCGACGAACGCGATCGTCACCCGGCAGCTTGAAGCCGTGCTGGGTGTCGCCGGCGTCGCCGGATTCAGCATTGCGGTCGTGGCCTACGAGCCGGTCTGGGCAATCGGCACGGGACGTACCGCGACTCCCGAGCAGGCGCAGGACGTGCATGCCCTGATCCGGGGCCGGATTGCGGAAAAAGATGCTACAATCGCGGCTTCCCTTCGGGTTCTCTACGGGGGCAGCGTCAAGGCGTCAAACGCCGTGGAGCTGTTCGCGAAACCGGATGTGGATGGCGGCCTGATCGGCGGTGCGTCGCTGAAGGCGGACGAATTTGGCAGGATCTGCACCGCGGTCGGCGAGTGATCGCGGGGCAACCCAATAGCAGGCAACCATGATTCAGCACCTGATCACGATATTTCACGGCATTCTGTGCGTCGCGATCATCGGGCTCGTGCTGCTGCAGCGGGGCAAGGGTGCCGATGCCGGGGCGGGATTCGGCGCCGGAGCATCGGGCACGGTATTCGGTGCACGCGGCTCGGCGACCTTCTTTTCGAAGGTGACGGCGGTGCTGGCGACGCTGTTCTTCATGACGAGCCTGTCGCTGGCCTGGTTTGCGACGAGGCCGCAGGCGAAGGAGCCCAGCAGCCTGGTTGACCAGCTCGTGACCGAGCCTGCAACGCCCGCGCCGGCGCCGGCCGATGTGGACAGCGATACGGTGCCAAAGCTGCCGGATCCTGCGACTGCACCTGCGGCGCCGACCGGCCAGTGACCCGGGCGATTGCTTGATTTCTGTTGCCGACGTGGCGGAATTGGTAGACGCGCTAGCTTGAGGGGTTAGTGGGGAAACCCGTGTCGGTTCGAGTCCGACCGCCGGCACCATTACATGATCTAGATCATCTGCACGGGTATCCCAAGGGACCCTGCGCATGGTTACAATGCGCGATGTTTTTGCGCGCCCCGGCGTAGCCTGCAACGGTCCACACAGTGCTGCAGAATTACCTGCCCATACTGATATTCCTGGCCGTGGCCGGCGCCTTCGGGGTGATGCTGCTGGTGCTCGGCTTCGTGCTGGGTCCGCGACGCCCGGATGCGGAGAAACTCTCTCCCTACGAATGCGGCTTCGACGCATTCGAGGATTCGCGCACCAAGTTCGATGTGCGCTATTACCTCGTCGCAATCCTGTTCATCATCTTCGACCTCGAAATCGCCTTTCTCTTCCCGTGGGCAGTCTCGCTCGACGCGATCGGCGGATTCGGGCTGCTCTCGATGGGCGTGTTCCTGGCCATTCTCGTGGTCGGATTCATCTACGAATGGAAGAAAGGGGCGCTCGAATGGGACTGAGCAGCGAGTCGCCGGTCATCCAGGGCAGGGGATTCGTCACGACGACGGTTGACAGCCTGATGAACTGGGCGCGAACCGGTTCGCTCTGGCCGATGACATTCGGGCTTGCGTGCTGCGCCGTCGAGATGATGCATGCGGGCGCATCCCGCTACGACCTCGATCGCTTCGGCGTCGTGTTCCGTGGCAGCCCGCGCCAGTCCGACGTGATGATCGTCGCGGGCACGCTGGTCAACAAGATGGCCCCGGCCTTGCGCAGGGTCTACGACCAGATGGCCGAGCCGCGCTGGGTGATTTCGATGGGGTCCTGTGCGAATGGCGGCGGCTATTACCACTATTCCTATAGTGTCGTGCGCGGCTGCGACCGCATCGTGCCCGTCGATATTTATGTGCCGGGTTGTCCGCCGACCGCCGAGGCCCTGATCTACGGAATCCTCCAGCTTCAGGACAAGATCCGCCGCACCAGCACCATCGCGCGCGGATGAGAATGAGCAGACTCGCTTCAACAGCAGAGGCCCTCGAAACCCGGATCGGCGCGCGCGCGAAGCGCGTCGCCTCGCTCCCCACCGAGCTTGCAATCGAAGTCTCGCCGGAGCAGCTCGTGGCCGTCTGCCGCGACTTGCGCGACCTGCCGGAGTTGTCCTTCGAGCAGCTGACGGACCTGTCCGGAATCGACTACCTGGAATTTGGCCGCTCGGAATGGACCACGGAGCAGGCGACCTCCACGGGCTTCAGCCGCGGCGTCGAGCGCGGGACAGCACAGCCCATCGAGGGGCGGCCGCGATTCGCAGTCGTCATCCACCTGCTGTCGGTCAAGCGGAATGTGCGGCTGCGGGTCCGTTGCCATTGCGGTCCCGGCGAGCCACCGATGCTCGATTCCGTCACCGGAATTTGGGCATCGGCGAGCTGGTACGAGCGTGAAGCCTTCGACCTGTTTGGCATCCTGTTCCGCGGCCATCCGGACCTGCGCCGGATACTGACGGATTACGGCTTCATCGGGCATCCGTTCCGCAAGGACTTCCCGGTGTGCGGCAACGTCGAGGTCCGATACGACCCGGCCAAGGGCCGCGTTGTTTACGAGCCGGTCAGCATCGAGCCGCGGGTCACGGTGCCGAAGGTGATCCGCAAGGACCTCAAACACATGGCGCCGGGGCCGAAAGCCGATGGCTGAAATCCAGAATTTCACGCTGAATTTTGGACCGCAGCATCCGGCGGCCCACGGCGTGCTGCGCCTGATCCTGGAAATGGACGGCGAAGTGATCCAGAAGGCCGACCCGCACATTGGTCTCCTGCATCGGGCAACGGAAAAACTCGCGGAGTCCAGGCCGTTCAACCAGTCGATCGGCTACATGGACCGCCTCGACTACATGTCGATGATGTGCAACGAGCATGCCTACGTGCGCGCGATCGAGAACCTGCTTGGCATCCGGCCGCCGGAACGCGCCGAGTACATCCGCGTAATGTTCGACGAGATCACCCGGATCCTGAATCATCTGCTGTGGATCGGTTCGCACGCGATCGACATCGGCGCGATGACGGTCTTCCTGTACGCATTCCGGGAGCGCGAGGACCTGATGGACTGCTACGAGGCGGTCTCCGGCACGCGCATGCATGCGACCTATTATCGGCCTGGCGGCGTGTACCGGGACCTGCCCGATGCAATGCCGCGTTATCAGCCATCACGCTGGCGCAGCGACAAGGACACGGCGCGGCGAAATGAAGCCCGTTCCGGCTCGATGCTCGATTTCATCGAGGATTTCACCGATCGTTTTCCGGCCTGCGTCGACGAGTACGAGACGCTGCTGACCGAGAACCGGATCTGGAAGCAACGCACCGTCAACATTGGTGTCGTGACGCCTGAACGTGCGCTGCAACTCGGCTTCACCGGCCCGATGCTGCGCGGCTCCGGTGTCGAATGGGACCTGCGCAAGAAGCAGCCGTATGCCGCCTACGATCGCGTCGACTTCGACGTGCCGGTCGGCGTCAATGGCGATTGCTATGACCGGTACCTGTGCCGGGTCGCGGAGTTCCGGCAGTCCAACCGGATCATCCGGCAGTGCGTCGACTGGCTGCGCGCCAATCCCGGCCCGGTGATGCTCGATGACCACAAGGTCACGCCGCCGAGTCGCAGCGAAATGAAAGGCGACATGGAATCGCTGATCCATCACTTCAAATTGTTTACCGAGGGCTATTGCGTGCCGGAAGGCGAAACCTATGCGGCCGTCGAAGCGCCAAAAGGCGAATTCGGCATCTGGCTGGTCTCGGACGGCGCCAACAAGCCCTACCGGGTGAAATGTCGCGCGCCCGGCTTTGCGCACCTCTCGGCGATGGACGAGCTGGTTCGCGGCCACATGCTCGCCGACGTGGTCGCGATCATCGGGACCATGGACATCGTATTCGGGGAGATCGACCGGTGATTCTGACCGAGCACACACGTCAGGAAATCGATCACTGGCTCGCCAAGTTTCCGCCGCAGAACCGCCGTTCGGCAGTCATTGCGGCGTTGCGCGCAGCGCAGCACCAGAATCATGGCTATCTGACCAACGAACTGATGGACGCCATCGCAGCCTATCTCGGGCTGCCGCCGATCCAGGTCTATGAGGTCGCGAGTTTCTATTCGATGCTCGAAACGAAGCCTGTGGGCCGCATTCACGTTTCGATCTGCACGAATATCAGCTGCATGCTGTGTGGCGCTGACCGGATTGTCGCGGCCGTCGAGCGTCACCTCGGCATTCGCACCGGCGAGAGCACGCCGGACGGCAGGATCTATCTGAAACGCGAGGAGGAATGCCTGGCGGCCTGCAATAACGCGCCGATGATGATGGTCGATCACGTCTATCACGAGAACCTGACGCCCGAATCGGCGATCAAGGTGCTCGACGGCGTGGAGTGAGCCGATGCCGCGCGCGCTGAATCAGGTCGTGTTCGAGCCGTTGCAGCATGCGCACAGCTGGACGCTCGAGGTCTACCGCAAGTGCGGCGGCTACCAGGCCTGGGAAAAGATCCTGCGCGAGAAGACGCCGCGCGAGGCGATCATCGAAGAGGTGAAGGCATCGGGACTGCGCGGCCGTGGTGGTGCGGGGTTTCCCACCGGCGTCAAGTGGAGCTTCATGCCGCGCAATGCGCCGGGTCAGAAGTACGTGGTCTGCAACTCGGACGAGAGCGAGCCGGGCACCTGCCACGACCGCGACATCCTGCGCTACAACCCGCACTCGATCATCGAAGGTATGGCGATCGGCGGCTACGCGATGGGCGCGACGGTCGGCTACAACTACATTCGCGGCGAATTTCTCGCCGAACCCATTCCACGATTCGAAGGCGCGCTGAAAGAGGCCTATCGCGACGGGCTGCTGGGCCGCGACATCAAGGGCTCGGGCATCGATTTCGACCTGCACAGCGTTGCCGGGGCCGGCGCGTATATCTGCGGCGAGGAAACGGCATTGCTCGAGTCGCTGGAAGGCAAGCCCGGCAAGCCGCGCTTCAAGCCGCCATTCCCCGCGAGCTTCGGCCTCTACGGCCGGCCAACCACGGTCAACAACACCCAGAGTTTTGCGGCCGTGCCGGCAATCATGCGCAAGGGCGCAAAATGGTTCGCCGAGCTCGGTGTGCCGAACTCCGGCGGCACGACGATTTTCTCGGTTTCCGGGCACGTCAACCGGCCGGGCAACTACGAGCTCTCGATGGGTATCCCGTTTCGCGAGTTGCTCGACATCTGTGGTGGCGTGCGTGGCGGCCGCCGCCTCAAGGCCGTGATACCCGGTGGCTCGTCGGTACCGGTGCTTCCCGCCGCGTTGATCATGGATTGCACGATGGACTTCGATGCGCTGCGCAAGGCCGGTTCCGCGGTCGGCTCGGCAGCGGTCATCGTGATGGACGAGACCACCTGCATGGTGCGCGTGCTGGAGCGCATCTCGCGCTTCTACATGGCCGAATCCTGCGGCCAGTGCACGCCGTGCCGCGAAGGCACCGGCTGGCTCACTCGCATGCTGCGCCGTATCCTGGCCGGGGAGGGGCGTCACGCCGACCTGGATCTGCTCGTGCAGGTTGCGAACCAGATCGAAGGTCACACGATCTGCGCGCTCGGCGATGCCGCGGCCTGGCCGGTGCAGAGCTTCCTGCGCCATTTCCGCCACGAGTTCGAATACATGATCGAGCATGGCGGCCAGAGCATCGTTGACGCACCGGCACAGGCCGTGGCATGAGCGACGATCTGGTCAACATCGAGGTGGATGGCCGGCCCTTGCAGGCGCGCAAGGGGCAGATGGTCATGCAGGTGACCGACGTCGCGGGAATCTACGTGCCACGCTTCTGCTACCACGAGAAGCTGTCAATCGCGGCCAACTGCCGCATGTGCCTTGTCGAGATCGAGAAATCGCCCAAGCCGATGCCGGCCTGCGCGACGCCGGTCTTCGAGGGCATGAAGGTCTTCACTCGCTCGCCGCGCGCGCTCGCCGCCCAGAAGGCGACGATGGAATTCCTGCTGATCAATCACCCGCTCGATTGCCCGATCTGCGACCAGGGCGGCGAATGCGAACTGCAGGACCTGGCACTCGGTTTCGGCAGTTCCTCATCGCGCTTTGACGAGCGCAAGCGCGTTGTCAAGGACAAGAACCTTGGCCCATTGATCTCGACCGACATGACCCGCTGCATTCACTGCACGCGCTGCGTGCGCTTCACGGCCGAAATTGCCGGCCTGCAGGAACTCGGCACATTGGGTCGCGGCGAGGACATGGAAATCGGGACCTGGATCGAGCGCGGCGTCGATCACGAGCTCTCCGGCAATGTGATCGACCTTTGCCCGGTCGGTGCCCTGAATTCAAAGCCTTTCCGGCATCGCGCCCGGTCCTGGGAGATGACCGAGCACGCGCTCGTGTCGCCGCATGACGCCGTGGGCACGAATCTCTATGGTCATGTGCTGCGCGGCCGCCTGATGCGCGTCGTGCCGCGGCACAACGACGCCATCAACGAGACCTGGATCGCCGATCGCGACCGGTTCTCATACGAAGGAATTTATTCCGCGGACCGGTTGCAGTCGCCGATGATGCGCGTCGAAGGCCGCTGGCGGGATGCGTCATGGGAACAGGCGCTGACCGTGACCGCCGATGCCTTGAAGGCCGCTGCAGATCGCGATGCCGGCAAGATCGGCTTCCTCGGTTCGCCGTCGGCCACGACCGAGGAATTATTCCTGCTCGGGCAGCTCGCGCGCGGCATGGGCTCGCACAATATCGACACGCGCCTGCGGCAGCAGGATTTCACGGATCAGGATCACGATCCCGCCTGGCCGGGGCTCGGGCTTGCATTGAGCGAGATCGAATCACTGACGGGCCTGCTGCTGGTCGGTTGTCACGTTCGCGAGCAGGCGCCGTTGCTGGCGCATCGCGTGCGCAAGGCCGCACTCCGCGGTGCCCAGGTCAGCCTGCTGGCGACGTCACCACAAGAACTGCATTTCCCGGTCGCCAGCCAGATTGTCGTCAAGCCGGCAGACCTGCTCGCCGAACTCGCGGGCATGCTCCGCGCCGCGATCGAGCGCAGCGGTGGCGCAGCAGCGCAGACGGTCGCTGCGCTCGCTGCATCCGGGGCGGCGTCCGACGCGCACCGCGCGGTCGTCGCATCGCTCGCCGCGGGTCGCAGTGCCATCGTGCTCGGTGGAATCGCGATGCGGCACACGAGATTCGCCGACCTGCGGGCGGCCGCGGCGGCCCTTGCGGCGCTCACCGGCGCGACTCTTGGCTACCTCCCGGATGGCGGCAATGCCGCGGGCGCCGCGCTCGCCGGTGCCTTGCCGCACCGACTGCCCGGCGGGCGGCGGGATTCGCAGGCCGGCATGAATGTGCGCCAGATGCTCGAATCGCCGCTGGCCACCTGCCTGCTGTTCGGCGGCATTGAGCCGGAGCACGATTTCGGAGCGGCCGATGCAGCGACACGCCTGGCATCCTGCAAGCAGGTCATCGCGGTCACGCCCTATGCAAGCATGTCGCTGATGCAGAGCGCGCAAATCCTGTTGCCGATGGGGACATTTGCGGAAACCTCCGGCAGCTATGTGAACGCGGAGGGGCGCTGGCAGGAGTTTCAGGGCTGTGCGCGCCCGGTCGGGGAGGCGCGGCCCGGCTGGAAGATCCTGCGCGTGCTGGGCAACCTGCTTGATCTCGACGGCTACGACTACGAAAGCTCGTCCGGGATCCAGGAAGAGCTGCGCCGCCTCATCGGCGATGTTGCGTACGACGGACGATTTGCCGGCAAGCGCGCGATCAGCGCAGCCCGTGGCGGGACCACGAGCGAGCTGCCGCTCTACCAGGTTGACGCGATAGTCCGCCGCGCATCGCCATTGCAGATGACCCGGGCCGCGCAGGCCGTGGGGGCAGGCTGAGCAGCATGCAGAAGCTCATCGCAGCGTGGAATTCGATACCGCCGGATCTGCAGTCGCTGATCATCGTCACGGTGCAGATTGTCGCGGTGATGCTGACGGTGATCATCGCCGTGGCATTGCTGACGCTGGCCGAACGCAAGGTGATCGGCTACATGCAGCTGCGCCTCGGCCCGAATCGCGTCACATTCCTCGGCCTGCGGCTGCTGCGCGGCTGGGCGCAGCCGTTCGCCGACGTCGTCAAGCTGCTGCTCAAGGAAATCATCATTCCCTCGGCTTCCTCGCGCCTGCTGTTCCTGCTGGCGCCACTGCTGGTGCTGGTCCCGGCGCTCGCCGCATGGGCCGTCGTGCCGTTCGCGCCGGAATTCGTGCTGGCCGACGTCAATGCCGGGCTGCTCTATGTGCTGGCGCTGACCTCGCTCGGCGTCTATGGAATCATCCTCGCGGGCTGGGCCAGCAACTCCAAGTATGCGTTTCTGGGCGCCATGCGCTCGGCTGCGCAAATGGTGGCCTATGAGATCGCGATGGGCTTCGCGCTGGTCGGCGTGCTGATGGCGGCCGGCAGCCTCAATCTCGGTGACATCGTTCGCGCCCAGCAGGGTGGCGTCTTGAGCTGGAACTGGTTCTGGCTGTTTCCGCTGTTGATCGTCTATTTCGTCTCGGGCCTCGCCGAGACCAACCGCGCGCCGTTCGACGTGGCCGAGGGCGAGTCAGAAATCGTTGCGGGCTTCCATGTCGAATATTCCGGCGCCACATTCGCCACGCTGTTCGCGCTTCCCGAATACGCGAACATGATCCTGGTCTCCGCGCTGTGCTCGGTGTTCTTCTTCGGCGGCTGGCTGTCCCCGTTGCAGGGCTACGCTCCGGAGGGGGCGTTCGTCGCGCAGCCCGGCTTCTTCTGGCTGTTCCTGAAGATCTGCTTCTTCCTGTTCGTGTTCCTGTGGGTCCGCGCAACCTTTCCGCGCTACCGCTACGACCAGATCATGAGGCTTGGATGGAAGGCGCTGATCCCGGTGACACTGGTCTGGATCGGGGTCGAATCGGTGCTGGCCTGGCTGCATGTCGGGCCATGGGCGGACTGAGGCCATCATGAATCGCATTCGCTCAATCCTGCGCACCCTGTTCCTGACCGAATTGCTGGTCGGGCTATCGGTGACGCTGCGCAACCTGTTCCGGCGCAAGATCACGCTGAACTACCCCGAGGAAAAGACGCCGCAGTCATCGCGCTTCCGCGGCCTGCATGCGCTGCGGCGCTACCCGAACGGGCAGGAGCGCTGCATTGCCTGCAAGCTGTGCGAGGCGGTCTGCCCGGCACTCGCGATCACGATCGAATCCGATGTCGCCGCGGACGGCACGCGGCGGACGACCCGCTACGACATCGACCTGTTCAAGTGCATCTACTGCGGATTCTGCGAGGAGGCCTGCCCGGTCGACGCGATTGTCGAGACGCGGATCCACGAGTACCACATGGAGAACCGCGGCGAGAACATCATGACCAAGGACAAGCTGCTCGCGATCGGAGATCTTTACGAGGCAACGATCGCGGCGGACAAGGCTGCGGACTCGCGCTACCGGTGAACTGAGATGCTGGTGACGATTCTCTTCTATGCGTTCTCGGCGGTCCTGATCGGCGCCGCGCTCGGCGTGATCGTGTCGCGCAACCCGGTGCATTCGGTGCTGTTCCTGGTGCTCTGCTTCTTCAACGCGGCGGTGCTCTGGCTGCTGATCGAAGCGGAATTCCTGGCGTTGGTGCTGGTACTCGTGTACGTGGGCGCGGTGATGGTGCTGTTCCTGTTCGTGGTGATGATGCTGGACGTCAACATCGAGAAACTTCGCGAGGGATTTGCGAGTCACGCGCCGCTAGGATTGCTGATCGCGCTGATCGTGATTGTCGAACTCTATTATGTGTTGTGGGTCCGGCGCCTGGGCATCGATGTGACCGGCGGCACGGCGCCGCTGCCGGAGCACTACAGCAACACGGCCGAAATCGGCGCGGTGCTCTACACGCAATACGCGTATCCATTCCAGCTCGCCGCAGTCATCCTGCTGATTGCGATCATCGCCGCGATAGCGCTGACCCTGCGCCACCGCCCAGGCCTGAAGCTCCAGGATATACAGCGGCAGGTTTCGGCCCGTCCGGGCGATCGGGTCCGGATCGTGAAGATGAAGACGGAGCGTGAACCGTGATTACGCTTGCCCATTACCTGATGCTGGCGGGAATCCTTTTTTCGATCGCGGTCGCAGGCATATTCCTGAATCGCAAGAATGTCATCCTGCTGCTCATGTGCATCGAGCTGATGTTGCTCGCCGTGAATTTCAATTTCATCGCGTTCTCGCGTTTTGGCGGGCTGCTTGACGGGCAGATCTTCGTGTTCTTCATCCTGACGGTGGCGGCTGCGGAGGCTGCCATCGGACTCGCCATTCTGGTCGTGCTGTTCCGGCAGCGGCAGAGCATCAACGTCGAGGAACTCGACGTCATGAAGGGATGACGATGTCCATGTATGAGCTTTGTCTGCTGATCGTTCTTGCGCCGCTGGCCGCCGCGGTCGTCACCGGCCTCGGTTGCCGGTACATCAGTCGTCCGGCTGCCCATTCGCTTTGCATCGCCGGTGTCGCGGTTTCGTTTGCGGCTTCCGCCTGGATCCTGAAGCAGATGGTGGACGGTGCGCCGGTCCTCAATCAGGCCGTCTATACCTGGGCGGTCAGCGACGGAATCCGCATGGAAATCGGCTTCCTCATCGACCGATTGACCGCGCTGATGATGACGGTGGTGACCTTCGTATCGCTGGCCGTGCACGTCTACACGATTGGCTACATGAAGGACGACCCGGGTTACCAGCGGTTCTTTGCATACATCTCGCTGTTCACTTTCTCGATGCTGATGCTGGTGATGGCGAACAACTTCGTGCAGTTGTTCTTCGGCTGGGAAGCGGTGGGCCTGGTGTCGTATCTGTTGATCGGATTCTGGTACAAGCGGCCGAGCGCGATATTCGCCAGCCTGAAGGCATTCATCGTCAATCGCATTGGCGACTTCGGCTTCATCATGGGCATTGCCGCGATCGTCTACTACACCGGCAGCCTGGACTACCGGGAAGTATTCGAGCGCGCACCGGGAATGCTCGGCCTGGAGATCTTTCTGACGCCGGGCGAGTCCTCCAAGCCGATCACGGTGATCTGCGTTTCGCTGTTTATCGGCGCGATGGGCAAGTCCGCACAGCTCCCGCTGCACGTCTGGCTGCCGGACTCCATGGAAGGCCCAACCCCGATTTCGGCGCTGATCCACGCAGCGACCATGGTGACGGCCGGAATCTTCATGGTGGCGCGCATGTCGCCGTTGTTCGCGCTCTCCCGGGACGCAATGCACTTCGTCATGGCAATCGGCGCGACGACGGCGCTGTTCATGGGGCTCCTGGGCCTCGTCAGCAACGACATCAAGCGGGTGATCGCCTATTCGACCTTGTCGCAGTTGGGCTATATGACTGCGGCGCTTGGCTCGGGCGGCTTTGCTGCCGGTATCTTCCATCTGATGACGCACGCCTTCTTCAAGGCGCTGCTGTTCCTGGCGGCAGGTTCCGTGATCATCGCAATGCATCATGAGCAGGACATGCGCCGCATGGGTGGCCTGCGCCGCTACATGCCGATCACCTACTGGACCTGCATGATCGGAGCGCTGGCACTGGTCGGGATCCCCGGGATGTCGGGTTTCTTTTCGAAGGACCTGATCATTGAAAGCGTCAGGTATTCGACCATCTCTGGCCACCATTACGCCTACTGGATGGTGCTGGTCGGCGTGTTCGTGACGGCGCTTTACACTTTCCGCCTGATGTTCATGACATTCCACGGCCGCGAGCGCATGGACGAGCACACGCGCGAGCACCTGCATGAGAGCCCGTGGGTCGTGACGCTGCCGCTCATTGCGCTTGCGATACCCTCGATCTTCATCGGCTGGCTGACGGTCGAGCCCGTCGTCTTCGGGGACTTCTTCGCCGGGTCGATTGTGCATCCAGTCAATGGACCACTGGCCCGTTACAGCGTGCATTTTCACGGGGCAGGCGAGTTCCTCATCGACGCATTCAGGGAGCCGGCCGTGTATTTCGCGTTCGCGGGCATCGCTGCGGCGTGGTTCTTGTACCTGAAGCGCCCGGACCTGCCCGAAGTGATCAGCAAGCGATATGCGCGGCTGTACCGGCTGCTCGTCAACAAGTATTACTTCGACTGGTTCAATGAAAACGTCGTGGCCGTCGGGGTACGGAGTTTCGGCACCGGTCTCTGGAAGCGCGGTGACGAGGTGGCGATCGACGGCGTGCTGGTGAATGGCACGGCGCGTGCGATCGGTGCGATCGCCTCGGTGGTCCGGCAGGTGCAGACCGGATACCTGTATCACTATGCGTTTGCAATGATCATCGGCCTGTCACTGCTCATCGGCTGGCTGTTACTTAAATGATGAGCATGGCTGCGACAGGCCACCTGCTGAGCTGGCTGACCTGGCTGCCGATCGGGGCCGGAGCCATCGTGCTGGTGCTCGGCGAGCGCCGCATCACCATCGCCCGCTGGGTCGCGCTGCTGGCCTCGGTCGCGACACTCGCGCTCTGCGTGCCGCTCTGGCAGCAGTTCGACCGGACGACGCCCGCGCTGCAGTTCGTCGAAAACATGTCCTGGATCGGGGCGCTGAACGCCTGGTACCACCTGGGAGTCGACGGCATCGCGCTGCCATTGATTGTGTTGACGGCGTTCATGACACCGCTGGTTGTGATCGCGGCATGGACCACGATCGAGCGCCGTATCGCGCAGTATTTCTCCGCCTTCCTGATCATGGAAGGACTGATGATCGGCGTGTTTGCTGCGGCCGATGCGCTGCTGTTCTATGTGTTCTGGGAGGCGATGCTGATACCGATGTTCCTGATCATCGGCATCTGGGGCGGTACGCGGCGGGTCTACGCGACCATCAAGTTCTTCCTGTACACATTCCTCGGCTCCGTGCTGATGCTGGTCGCCTTGATTTACCTGTATCTCCAGAGCGGCAGCTACGAGATCGCGGTGTTCCAGCGCCTGCCGCTTGGCATGACCGAACAACTGCTGATCTTCCTGGCGTTCTTTGCCGCATTCTCGGTGAAGATCCCGATGTGGCCGGTGCACACCTGGCTGCCCGATGCCCACGTCGAGGCCCCGACGGGCGGTTCCGTGATACTGGCCGCGATCATGCTGAAGATGGGTGGCTACGGCTTCCTGCGCTTCAGCCTGCCAATCACGCCGGACGCGAGTCGTGAACTCGACTGGCTGTTGATCACGCTGTCGTTGATCGCGATTGCCTACATCGGATTCGTCGCGCTGGTGCAGCGCGACATGAAGAAGCTGATTGCCTATTCGTCCATTGCCCACATGGGTTTCGTCACGCTCGGGTCATTCATCGCCTACGCCATCCTGGCGCGAACCGGATCCGTCTCCGGCGCGGCGATGGGCCTGGACGGCGCAATGGTACAGATGGTTTCGCACGGCCTGGTGTCCGGCGCACTGTTCCTGTGTGTCGGCGTCCTGTACGACCGCCTGCACACGCGCGAAATCAGCGCCTACGGCGGCGTAGTCAACACGATGCCGGTGTTCGCCTTCTTTGCCGTGCTGTTTGCGATGGCCAACGCGGGCCTTCCCGGCACTTCCGGCTTCGTCGGGGAGTTCCTCGTGATCATCGCGAGCTTCAAGGCGAATTTCTGGTTCGCGTTCGTTGCCGCGTTGACACTGATTCTTGGCGCCTCCTACACGCTGTGGCTGGTCAAGCGGGTGATCTGGGGCGACGTCGGCAGCGACGGCGTGGCTTCGCTGAAAGATCTGAATGTGCGCGAGTTCCTGGTGCTGGCGGTGCTGGCTGCGGCAGTGCTGCTGATCGGAGTCTGGCCGGCGCCGCTTCTGGATGTCATGCGGCCGACACTCGAGTGGCTGGTTCAGCAGATGTTGGTCAGCAAACTTTGAGGCCCGGGCAATGAATGGCATGGCGACAGTAATGACGACGGCCGATCTCACGCCCGCCCTGGCGGAGATCTTCGTTGTCGCGGCCGCCTGCGTGATCCTGTTGGTGGACGTCTTCCTGCCCGAGCGGCTGCGCAGCTGGACATTCTTTCTGTCAATTGCGACGCTCGCCGGGGCGGCCTGGGTGACCTCGATGATCGCGGTGCCCGAGCGCTCTGTCGCGCTGTATGGGCATTTCGTCGCCGATCCCATGGGAACGGTGCTGAAACTGTTCACCTACGGCGCTGCGGCGGTCGCTTTCCTGTATTCGCGCGACTACATGGCCAGGCGCGGCCTGTTGCAGGGCGAGTACTTCGTGCTGGCGCTGTTTGCCGTGCTTGGCATTCAGGTCATCATTTCAGCGGGCAGCCTGCTGTCGCTCTATCTGGGCATCGAGATCATGTCCTTGTCGCTCTATGCGATGGTCGCATTCGATCGTGACAACGGCGTCGCAGCGGAAGTCGCGATGAAGTACTTCGTGCTGGGCGCGATTGCGTCCGGCACGCTGCTGTACGGCATCTCGATACTCTACGGACTGACCGGGACCATCGAGCTCGATGGGCTGGCTCGTGCGGTGCAGGGCGCGGATGCATCCAGCATCGGCCTGCTGCTCGGACTTGCATTCATCGTGGTCGGGGTCGCCTTCAAGTTCGGCGCCGTGCCTTTCCACATGTGGTTGCCGGACGTTTATCATGGGTCGCCGACCGCGGTCACGCTGTTTATCGGTTCGGCGCCGAAGATTGCATCATTTGCGCTCGCCATGCGCATTCTTGCCGAGGGCCTGGGCGGCGCTGTGGATGCGTGGCAGGACATGCTGGTCGTGCTCGCGGTGCTCTCGATGACGATCGGCAACGTGGTTGCCATCGCCCAGACCAATATCAAGCGGATGCTCGCGTACTCGACGATCTCGCATGTCGGGTTCATCCTGCTCGGCATCCTCGCGGGTAACGCCGTCGGCTACCGCGCCGCGATGTTCTACACGCTGACCTACGTGATCCTGGCGACCGGGGCCTTCGGTGTCGTGCTGCTGATGTCGCGCAAGGGTTTCGAGGCCGAGCTGCTCGATGATTACAAGGGACTGAACCAGAAGAGTCCCTGGTTCGCGTTCGTCATGCTTCTCTTCATGTTCGGCATGGCAGGCGTTCCGCCAACGGTCGGGTTCTGGGCCAAGGTGCAGGTCATTTCTGCCGTCCTTGACATCGGCATGACCTGGCTCGCCGCAATCGCCGTGCTGCTTTCGGTGATCGGCGCTTACTACTACCTGCGAATCGTCAAATTGATGTATTTCGACGATCCATCGGGGCGCGAAGCGCTGGCGGCAGGCGGGGCGTTCCGGTTCGTATTGAGCCTCAATGGCCTGGCGGTCCTCGCATTGGGCTTGTTCCCGGGCCTGCTGCTCGCGCTCTGCGCGCATGTGCTGCCTTAGACGTTTGTAAACTGCGAGACGCGCCTCTATAATGCGCGCCCCTGTTGCGGGGTGGAGCAGTCTGGCAGCTCGTCGGGCTCATAACCCGAAGGTCGCAGGTTCAAATCCTGCCCCCGCTACCACTTTCAAGGATCCCGGCCCCGCGCCGGGGTTTCTGTTACTGCATCCTGGTCGTGCTGTCGAATCTTAGACCTGGCGGCTTCACAGCCTGAGCATATCGCGCGTGGCTCGGCCGGCCGCGCTTTCCCCATCCTGGGCGGCAGCGATCAGAACCCGAAAACCTCCTTCGGCACATGCTGCAACTTCCCGCATTCAGCCCGGAAATCGTAGGGGACTTCGACGGCGCAATCAGGCCACTTGCCCGTAGCCATCCAATACTCGACCAGCCCGAGGCGCGCGCACAAGCGCACGAAACGCGGGTCGTTGCGCAGTTCGGGCATGCCTGCCTGGAACAACATTGATGTCCGGTAGCCGTCCGGTCCCATGATGTCGTCCCCGGTTCCAGCGGGACCAAGGCGGGCGCTCTCGGCTATGACAAAGGCCTCCTCGAGAAGGCCCAGGTGTGCGGCATAGACCAGACGAGAGCAATCAACCCAACCCGTGTTGCTGACATGCGTTTCAAGGCCGCGCCGCCAGTTGCTGATGTTTTCGGGCGAAGGGTCACGCTTGGTCCGGATGAACGCCAGCCCTTCCTCGAACTCACGCAACGGTCGCGTCTTCGCGAGTTCCAGCAGTTCATCGACCCCGGCCCAGTCTCCGAGGAAGGCTCTGGCCCGCAGCAGGCTCGTAAAGGGAAAACTCATGTCGGGAATGCGCGCCATGAGCTCCTCGTAAACTGGCACAGCGTCCTCGACATGCCCGGCCGCCATCCTTGCTAGGGCGACGACGTTCGCGGCCATCGGATCCAGCGGATCCGAAAGGTAGGCACGCTCGTCCTCCGCGACGCTTTCGCGGACGTGCCCGAAATTGCGCATGTACCAGCCGATGTACTTCTTTCCGTCCCCCATGCCGGGTGCCTGGCGTATGCGCTCCAGGATTGCGTCGGCTTCCACAAACCGCCCGAAGGGTGCGATCACGAAGAGCTTCGCGACCAGGGCGTCGACGTTCTGCGCATCGAGATTGAGGGCGCGCTCCGCCTCGCGTGTCACTGCGGCCGCGGCCGCGGCGCGGTCCGCGAAAGGCTGGTAGAAGCGCAGCCAGGCTCGCAAGTACGCCAGGCGGGCCCAGGCCTCCGTGAATCGAGGCGCGCGTTGTGTGGCGACCTCCAGGAGACCGATGTGAGCCCGCAATTCGTCGGGTGCGTAGGATTTCAGACTGGCGCGCAGGTAGAGGTCGTATACCGCAGGATCGACCACTCGCGACGAGAAGCGGGAAAACGCCAGGTTCAGCGCTCCGGCGATGTGTTCGGAAATGTCATCCTGCACCGCGAAGACATCTTCCAGGCCGCGGTCGTAGCGATCTGACCACAATGTGGTCCCGGAGGACGATTCGACCAGGTGCGCACTGATCCGCGCGCGACCTGCGGCACGGCGGATGGAGCCATCCAGCACATGGGAGCAATTGAGGGCCCGCCCCGCTTCAGCCTTGCGTTCACCCCGAAACTGAAAGCTCGACGTACGGCCTATCAACTTCAGACCGGCGCCGCGCGACAGACGCTGGATGATTTCCTCGCTGACTCCATCGGAAAAGAACTGCATATCGGGGTCAGTCGAAAGATTGTCGAATGGCAGGACGGCCAGGATGATTTCTGCCGGCCGGTCCGGTCCCGCGGAAGCGACCTGGGCCTCGGCCTCGGGTGCGGCGCCGGTGAGTGCAGCCACGCTCGCGAGCACCGTTCGCCATCCGGACAGGTCAGGGCTGCCGCTCCAGTTGACCAGGCTCGCGCACTGGATCTGGTCAAAGGGCATCGGCAGGGGCGACCCGTCGACAGTAGCCTGCACGAGCTTGCGCTCTGCACGCGCACGATCCGCTTCGGAGCGAACCCACTCCGACCGGGCGGCGTCTGCTGACCAGATCACCACCACGACCTTCGCCGCCCGCAACTGAGCCTCGATCACATCTGCATAAGCGCGATGCGCCGGTAGCTCATCGTCGCGCCAGACGCTGTAACCGAGCGCCCGCAGCCGGTCGCCAACCAGTTCTGCCGTGGCTGCCGTCGAGCGGGCATAGGAGATGAAGATGTCGGACACGTTCCGGCGGTCCCTTGGTGGAGAGCGGCCCTGCGAATCGCGCAAAAGTATAGCCCGCGGATTCTGGCAGCACCCCAGCTGACGGCCACGGATTCGTGGAGAGTGGAGGAGGCGGGGGCCTACCGCAGTTCAAGATCAACAAATTCAGGGCTGTGCGAAATCCAACTCACGCCCCCGTTGCCACTCTCAAGAACCCCGGTCCGGTGCCGGGCTCCCGTCCTGCTCTCCCATTCGCCAGCGTGGTCAGCGGCGAGACCAGCATGACCACGGCCTCGGCTGATTGCGCTCGACATCGTAACGATATGTCGACGTGTGGACGTATAATGCTGTCAGGCTGCGCAGCGGCGCAGCACAGGTGTCATCACTATCTTGGGGGAAACATGAATCTGCACAAGACCGCTGCGGCGCTCGCCGCGGCCGCGACCATCGTTGCGCTGACGGCGTGCCAGCCGGCCGGGCCTAACGCCAAGGAACTGGATGCCATCAAGGCCGTCAACGGCGCCTGGGCCGATCACTTGAACGCGGGCGATGCCGACGCCCTGACCAAGTTGTACTGGGACGACGCGGTGCTGATGCCGCCCGGCGTACCGGCCAACAAGGGGTCCGAGGCGATCCGTGCGTCCGTCGCGCGCGAGATCGAGGGTATGAAGGCCGCCGACCTGACCATGAACATCCAGCACGGCCCGATCAGCGTGACCGGCGCGCTGGCCTGGCAGGACGGGACCTTCAGCGTCACCGACGCCTCCGGGGCGACGGTGGATGCCGGCAAGTACCTCTCCGTGCTGGAGAAGCGGGATGGAACGTGGCGCCTGCTGCGCGACACCTGGAACTCCGACGGGGCGCCTGCAGCAACGGCCGCCGGGCCGGATTCGATCACGGCCGACCCCGCGCATTACAAGGTCGAGTTCGAGAACGACAAGGTGCGCGTGCTGCGCATCGCCTATGGGCCGAAGGAGAAGTCGGTCATGCATGGCCATCCGGCGGGCGTGGCCGTGTTCCTGAATGATGTCCACGGGAGGTTCACGATGCCCGATGGCACGAGTCAGGAGTTCCATGCCAAGGCTGGCACTGTGAATTGGACGGACGCGACGAACCACAACCCGGAGAACCTCGGCAACAAGCCTTTCGAGGTCATCCAGGTCGAGCTCAAGTAGTCGCGGGTCGCGAGCCCGTATGACGGAAAGCCCCGGCGGTTACCGCCGGGGCTTTTCTTTCGCTATGACCGCTCTTCTGGACCGTTCCGATGTCCGGTGTAAAGTGCCGTCATGGGCGTGTATTGGCTGGCCAATATCGTGCCGCTGTTCACGTCCCGGTCATTTGCGGTTGGGTTATTGCAGGCCGGTTTTTGCCAGGAATTGACCTGCGTCAGCGCAGGCGGCGTCTTGCCGCTGTTGAATCTCCGGCAACCCTTATGAACCGGCAATTCACAATATCTGCTCGTGGCAAGCCCGCCGCTGTGCCAATACAAATGTTCATAAAACGGTACTTCAACGACATTCCAGTGGCGCAAATCGACAGCTTCTTCGGATTTACTACCGACAAGAGCACGCTGTATGGTGGGCGAATCTACGTCACGACGGAAATCAGCGCTTATGACCTGCGCTCGATGTACGGGATGGGCATCAATCTACGGCTGCCGTTGACGAATCACGACGCGTCGCCGGAGGAATACGAAGCGAACCTCCCGTTGTTCGAGAAGCACCACCGGCCGGGGAACTCGATCATCATTACCAACGACAATTTGGCCCGGTGGATAAGAAGGGATTTTCCAGACTATCGTCTTGAGGCCAGCGTAATAAAAAACATCGATAGCCTGAAGAAAATCGATAAGGCCGCGAGAATCTACGACAGCATTATTTTGCCCATGAGCGTAAACGAGGATGAGGCATTCCTGGTCTCGATCGAAAATAAGAGCCAGATTACCCTGTTTGCCAACGCCGGTTGCGCGCTGACCTGTCCCTCCAAGATGTGCTATCCGAGCATCTCGAAAGTCAACAAGACCGGCGATCTCTCTCTGTTCAGGTGCTCTCAGAATCTAAAGTATCGAGAGTTGCTCGGAATGCAGGATTTCGATCTGGACTACCTTGAGGGCCTCGGCTTCCATCGGTTCAAGTTGCTGCGTGCCCGCCAAGGCAACATGACGGGCGTTTAAGTGACGTTGGTCCGTTATTCGGACAACTAATTACTGGAGACTTGATGCCTCGCACCTTGCTCGAGTTCTGAGCGGCACCGAAACAATGGGGTAACGTCACCACTTTCACGAACCTCGGCCCCATGCCGGGGTTTCTGTTACTGGCGCTACCGGCGAGTCCTGCGGGGGAGGGCGGCAAGTAATTTCCAAATCGGGCCCCCGCTACCAATCACACGAACCCCGGCCCCGCGCCGGGGTTTCTGTTGGTGGGGCTACTTCAGTACGCCCCGCTTCGGCTACGCCAAAGTAATCTTGCTCTTGTTCATGGCGAGCCACTCATCGAAGGTCTGTACCGACGGATTGAGTGATCGCGTGTCGTCGATGCTTCGCGCACCGAGGACTTCCTTCTCGAAGTCGCGGTAGACCTGGAACATGTTGCCCAACTCGTCAGCGCCGGGGAAGCCGAATCCTCGATATGCATCCGCCTCGACAGCGTGGTACTTGACGACGATGCCGAGGCCCTTCGAGAGCTTCTCGCTCATCTGATCGAGGGTCAGGTTTTCGCCGACGATGCCGACAGTCCTGCCGATGTACTTCGACCCGGCCTTGAAGATGCCGTAGGCGGCCTTGCCGATATCCTCAACGGCAATGCCGGCCAGCCGCTTGCTGCCCATCGGAAAGGCCCAGCCGTACACGCCGTCATCCCCCTTCTTGGGGGCCAGGCCGAATGCGTACAGGTTATCCCAGTAGAACGACGTCACGAGGTACGTGACGGGGAGCCCCGCGAAAAAGGCGTTCGCTTCATCCTTCGCGTCGAAGTGCGGGACGCGGTACTTCTCCTGAAGCATCGGCATCCGCGTGTCGCCCGGAGCCATCAGCTTCCGCGTGTCTTCGAGCGTCGACCAGATCACGTGCTTGAGCCCGGCCGTCCTTGCCGCCTCAGCCATGTTTTTGGCCTGAGTCTTCTCTTTCTCTCCGGAGAAGTGCTCCCAGAAGTTGGTGACACAGTAGGCGCCGTACGCGCCCGCAAACGCTTTCTTGAGGCTGTTCACGTCGTCGAGATCGGCCTTCACGACCTCTGCGCCCTTCGCAGCGAGAGCCCTGGCCTGGTCTTTGCCCGGATCACGGCTGATGGCCCGGCACGCGAAGCCGCCATTCGGGTCCGCAAGAATGGCGCGGACCAGGCCGCCTCCCTGTGCGCCTGTTGCCCCGACTACCGCAATCACTTTCTTGTCCGCCATGGCGACTCTCCTTTGCTCCACTGTCGTTAAGAAGACTAGCGCGCAAACAAGTAATATGCACGCCGCGTCTTTCGAAGCTGATCCGTTGGGTATTCGCGCCTGATCAGGGTGGCATGCCCTGGTGCGAGAGCGTAGTTCCCAACTCAACCACATGGGCCGCTGAAGAATCCGGTCTTGGGGTTGGCCAGTAAAGCTGACCCAAATTTCGTGCTGATCGAGGTTGCGTGACCGAGTCGTCGTAGGACGTGCATTTGTCTTCAGACCCCGACCCCGCGCCGGGGTTTCTGTTACTGGGTCCCGTACTGCTCGAACCCGTCGAAACTCGGCACCGGCGCTCGTACTTGCCACCGCCCGACTAAGCCGTACTTGCGACAACGCGGCCTTTTGAACCTTATCGGCTTATCACCAAGCCCCGCGCGTACCAGTGCAGCCAGGTCGCAAGCGGCCCAACGGCCACAGCCGGGGCAGTAGCAAACCAGTTCATGGGCGTGGTCGAGTAGTTCGCGAAAGGTGCTGAGGTCGATACGCTGCATGGCCGGAGCATGATGCCCGGATAGTCTCAGGGCGCGAGCCTGGATGACTTGCGGATGCTCCCGCAAATGCGGGTAGTGCGGCTGCCTGAAATCACACCCAGAGTAGACTTCGGGCTATGTATGCGTTCCGGTCGATTGATTTCCGCTCTTGTGTAGGAGAAGGGCATGATCGATTTTGAAAATAATTCTGTCTTCAAATGGGAGCCGCTTGCTGTGCAAGCCGCCAGATCCGCAATTCACGACTGGCGACGCATGCCTGGGCGGCACGTCGTGTTACTGCTGGGCCTGTCGCTTCTAGCCGGCTGCACCGCGTCTCACCGTTCGCCCGAGCATCCCGACACCTTCATTCCAGACCGCTCAGCGGAGATCACGACAGGGCAAATGGACCGTGCGGCCGTCCGCGGCGTGCTGGGCACGCCGCAGTTCTCCAGTGAGTACTGGGGCTTCGACTTGTTTCGCGCTGACACAAGGCAGTCCGAGACGGTATTTGCAGTCACGCCATTACCCGTTCCATTTGCGCACATCAAAGACTGGCTGCAACGCTACACACTCGTGGCTTATGGCACCGATGGCCGCGTCAGCGCCGTGGCCAGCGGGCTGTTTCGCCGGCCTGCTTCATGGCGCAATGTTTCTCCAATCGAGTCCGATTTCCCGTCCCTGCACCTGCGTGCGGGAGAACTGCTGTTTTTCGTCGACCCAGAGGGCGCCCGCGAAGTAAACCTGCTGGTATCGCCCCGTAGCCGCGACGCCTTCCTTCTACAGGCGCGCTCGTCGAGCAGTTGCACGGTAGTTCTGGCCTGCGGGGATCGGGGCTGCGGCGACCAGTTCGCGGTGGATGCAGGCCGGGTTCGCAGACTGCCCGTGCGCACCGCTCACACCTGGTGGCTCGGCAAGAGTGAACGGGACGTGTGGCTGCGGGGCGTCGAACCACATGGCATTGACGCAGATACCTGGCGGCAGGGTATACGTGATTCTGGCGGTGACTCAGGAAATCCCTGGCTGGAAGCGCTGGTAGCCATCAGGCTGATCGCCGGCGGGCACACGCTCGGGCTCTCGGCGAAGCACTTCAGCGGCGCAACTTTCGAAACGTTCACGTGCGTCCCGGGAGAGGTGATCTACCTGGTGATCAATGCAACCAGCAATTCAAGCTTCTGGAAACATGCGCTCGTGGACTGGCAGATCGATCGCAGCGGGACCATGCCGGAGCGAATCGCGCGACGTGCACTGATTCTGATGGACGACGGCCAGTGGTATGTCGACTCTGAGCCGGGTAAGTAACACGCACCGCACGCCAGGCCTACGAACACGTAACCCAAGCGACGTTATCGCGATCAGCGGAGCAGTATCTCAGCGCACCAGGCCGTTTCGTTGATCTGTAAGCACGCCCCCGCTACCAATCACACGAACCCCGGCCCCGCGTTGGGGTTTCGTCTAGTGCATCCCGTACTGCTCGAACCCGTCGAATCGCGGCATGGGCGCTCGGACTTGCCACCGCCCGACTGAGCCGCACTTCCGGCAACGAGGCCTATTTGCACCGACCGGCCGATCACCGAGCCCAGCCCGTAGCAGTGCAGCCAGGTCGCAATTGGCCCACCTGCGGCAACCAGGACACCAGCAGTCGAGGCCGTGGCCGTGCTGCAGTAGGCTGGCGAAGGCGTCGAGACGAATTGAGTACATGACAGGAGCATGATGCGCGGATAGGCTCGGGAGGCGAATCTGCAGCCGTGCACGTAGCAGGCTTTGACACCAGGTTTTAGTCCAACAAATCCGGTCCCAGGATCAACCCGCCCATGAATTCCAATAAGAACTGGTCTGTATTTGTCATTTCGCTGGTTGTCTTTTGTGTGTGCGGCAGCGCGCTCGCAGAGGAAAAGGAAACCGGCGGCGATGCAGCCAAGGAAAAGCTCGACGAGCCGGTCCCACCCCCCACGGCCTTCGTCTCGCAACACTCCGGCACCTTCAACGGCAAGAAAATCGACTACACCGTGACAGCCGGCGAAACTTACCTGCAGGACAAGGACGGCGAACCCAAGGCCAGTATTTTCTCGTTTGCCTATACGCGCAACAGCTCGGGCGGTGAGCCCCGGCCAGTCACTTTTGTATGGAATGGCGGCCCGGGTTCCGCGTCTGTGTGGCTGCACATGGGTTCAATTGGCCCGCGGCGGGTGAGTGTGCCCAGCGATGCGTCCTACCCGGGCGGCCCGCCATATCCAATTCTCGATGCGCCCGAAACCATACTCGATGTCACTGATCTCGTGTTCGTGGATCCGGTCGGCACCGGTTTCTCGAAGGCCATTGGCAAGCACGAAAACAAGGAATTCTGGGGCCTCATGGAGGACGCGCAGTCCGTCGCCGAGTTCATACGAGACTGGACTACCGCCCAGGGTCGCTGGAATTCGCCCCGCTTCCTGCTGGGTGAAAGTTACGGCACCACCCGCGCCGCGGCGGTGGCCAATATCCTGGAAAACGACATGCAGATGGGTCTCAACGGCATTGTCTTCATTTCGCAGTGCCTGGATTACGCGGGCAATTCGCCCTACGTGGAAAACAACCTGATTTCCGACATCACCTATGTGCCGACCATGGCGGCGGCTGCCTTGTACCACGGCAAGATCCAGCCGGCCCCGGCCAGCCAGGAAGAATTTCTGCAGCAGGCTCGTGCCTTTGCCAGCGACGAGTTGATGCCCGCCCTGTTCAAGGGCAATCAACTGGATGCAGCTGCGCGCCGGCACGTAAGTGAACGGCTGGCCCGGTTCACGGGTCTGAGCCCGCAATACATCGAGCGCGCCAACCTGCGAGTCAACGGCTGGGGCTTTGCCAAGGAATTGTTGCGCGACCAGGGCCTTGCGCTCGGCTTGCTGGATGCGAGATACACGCGGGACGACATCGACGACCTTGCCTCCCGGCCGGAGGCCGACGCCGCCCAACAGGCCATATCAGCCGCCTTCCAGGCGGCGCTCAGGGACTACATACGCCGCGACCTTAAGGTTGACTGGGACCGCTTGTATACGGCGCCGGCGGATGAAGAGCTGAACAAATCCTGGCGTTGGCGCCCGGTGTCCGAAGATGAGCCTTGGGAGGCTTGGCCGGTGAACACCGCCGGTGACTTGTCCAAAGCCCTGCGCATCGATCCCAGCCTGAAAATATTCGTCGCCGCCGGCTACTACGACCTGGTCACGCCGTTCTTCGATGCCGAGTACACCCTGAACCGCCACGAGATCGGCGCCGGCCGGGTCGAGTACCACTACTACGCCGGCGGCCACATGATGTATGTGCACGAGCCCTCACGGGAGCAGCTGTTGCAAGACATTCGCGTCTTTATGCAATCGCAATTGACCCGCCAGTAACCGCAGCCACCCGCCGGGGTTTCTGCTACTGCCTTCATGCCGCTGCTCAAGACGTCGGCTTATCTTGCGGCGGCTCACTTCCGGCACAGATATTGAGTTCCGACCCCGCCCGGAAGCCATTGTTTTGGAGGAGCGCATCGTGGGCAGAGGTCACCGGCAGTTCGTTGCCATCCAGGGATTCGATCTCATTGTTGCGGCTGCGGGGAATCGAGTACCCTAACGTTCGCTTCCAGCCCGACGGGTAGGGAGCCCATCAGTCAACACGATGAAAGGGGGATTATCTATGTTCACGCGAATCATAGCCATGGCCGCGGCAGTGCTCGCGCTGTGTTCAGTTGCGGGCGCAGCGTGCGCGGAGGGGTTGAGTCCCGAGCAGCAGGAGATCTGGAAGGTCGAACAGCAGCAGTGGAAGATGTCGGCGACGAAGGACCTGAGTTGGATCGACACCATGGTTCATCAGAACATGCGGTACTGGGAAACCGGTGCGCCGATGCCCCGCGACAAGGCATCGCTCAAGCACTGGGGCCGGTTCAATGCCGACAACGGTTCGGTCCTCGAGCAGGAGTTGTTTCCGATCTCGGCGACCATCACCGGCAACGTTGCTGTTGTGCAGTACAACTACATGGTTGCACGCGAGAACTATAAGAAGGAACGGGAGACGGTCACCGGCCATTACACGGACGTGCTGATCAAGGAAGGCGGCCATTGGTTGTTCCTCGCGTGGGCCGGCGGAGATGATCCGAAGAAGTGAACTTCTAATCCTGTAGGTTGGCGCGATTGAACGCGTCCCTGGCCCCGGCCCCGCGCCGGGGTTTCTTCTTTGGCGCGGCAGTTTCGTGCGGTCTGATCGCGACAACAGATGCCGACGCGCAATTGGCTTTGACATAGGCTCGCCCAGCGGTTACATCAAGCGGACTCTTTCCAACGCCACCGGGAGACACCGCATGAGCGGAGCCACACGTGTGCCTGACCGCGGCTCGGTCCCCGAGTTCCGGCAAGTCATGGGCCACCCTGGCCCGCTCTGGATGTTGTTCATGTCGGAATTCTGGGAACGCTTCGCGTTCTACGGCATCCGCTGGGCCCTGGTGCTCTACATCGTGGCGCAGTTCCACGGTGGCGATCAGTCGGGCCAGGCCGACGCCAATCTCACCTACGGCTCCTACCTCGCGTTGGTCTATGCCGGTGCGATCTTCGGTGGCTATGTCGCCGACAAGATCATCGGTTACCAACGCTCGATCCTGGTCGGGGCTGTGTTTATGGCCACTGGCCTGTTCATGATCATGTTGCCGGACCCGATGCTGTTCAAGTTCGGTCTCGCCACAATCATCGTCGGCAACGGCCTGTTCAAGCCGAACATCTCGACCATGGTCGGCAAGCTCTACTCGGTGACCGATGAGCGCCGCGACTCGGGCTTCACCATCTTCTACATGGGCATCAACATTGGCGCGTTCATTGCGCCGATCATTACCGGCTGGCTGGCGAGCTCGCTGTTTGGCACCGACGCCGCACCCGCCTACCAGTACGTATTCGGCGCGTCCGGCATCGGCATGTTGATCAGCATGGTGTGGTTCTACTTCGGTCGGCGTCAGTTGCAGAACATCGGCAGGCCGCCAGCGGAAGCACCGGGCCGCGCACGGATGGTCTACGTGGCGATCGGCGCACTGTGCGTGATTCCGCTGGTCTACTCGTTGCTCGCGCTTGGCGCCGAGGCGCTCCAGTACGTGCTGACCGCGTTGTTCGTTGGTCTCGCGGCGATGCTGATGATCGAGGGCATTCGCGTCGGCGCAGTGGCCCGCGACAGGACCATTGCGATGCTGATCATCTTCGCCTTCAATATCCTGTTCTGGATGTTCTACGAACAGGCCGGCAACTCGTTCACGTTCCTCGCGGACCAGATCGTTAACCGGGTCTTCGGTGGTTTCGTCTTCCCAACCGCCTGGTTTCAGTCAGTACCAGCGCTTGCAGTTATCATGCTCGCGCCGGTCTTCGCCTGGGTCTGGGTCTGGATGGCGAAGCGCAATATGAACCCTTCGATTCCGCGCAAGTTCGGCCTCGGCTTGATGTTCAATGGCCTGGCTTTCCTGTTGCTGATGTTCGCGCTGTCGAACCTGGTGAGCGACGGGGGCAAGATTCCGTTTTGGACCTTGTTCGCGGCCTACATCATCCAGGTGGTCGGCGAGCTGTGCTTGTCGCCGATCGGCTTGTCGATGGTGACCAAGCTCGCACCGGTACGACTGGTCGGCCTCGGCATGGGCGGATGGTTTCTCTCCACTGGCATCGGCAACAATCTTTCCGGCATATTTGCCAGCGTAGTCAGCGGCGAGACCGGCATGACCACGACCTCGGCACTGTCGGGCTATACCTTTGGTTTCTGGGCCCTGGTCGGCTCGGGCGCCGTGCTGTTCCTGATCGCGCCGCTGATCCAGCGCCTGATGCACGGGGTGAAGTGATCACCACTATTTCGGTTCAGCATCAGTGAATTCAGGGCACTGCAAAATGCAAGTCACGTTCCCGCTACCATGTCTATGTGAAACGCCCCTCCTGCGAGAGCAGCGAGGGGCGTTTCATTCAGGCCCGGATCGTAGATCAGCTAGCCAGTTATCGGCGTCGCTCTGATCTCATCGTCGCCGCAAAGACCCTCAGCGAGCCACGGGCACCATGATGTGTGCGTAGGGAGTACCCTTCCACATCACGTACGGCCCGCCGTTCTTGGGATCAGTCGGCAGATTCTCGAGCCACGACGGCTCGGGCACGATGATCATCAGATGTGCGCCTTCGACGATCCATTGATTATCTGGCGTTTCACCCTTCGCGTACGGGTCGATGTTGCTGGCGCCGCCGTCGCCGGCCAGCATGTAGGAAACACCGAGACTGTCGGCCTTGAACGGCTTGTGCTTGGACCACGCATTCGCCCATGCCATCCAGGTCTGGTCCATGCACATTGGACTACGGCCGCCGAGCAGATCCGGCGGCGTCGGCATGCACATGTAGGCTCCGGATCCGTCCCTCAATACCTTGCCCTTCCAGTCGACGACTTTCACCGTTGCGGTCATCGCATTGTTTGCAGCTGACAATGCGTCCCCGACAGGTGTCTCGACGGCGTCCTGAGGCGGTACATTGACCGGCACCATGACATGAGCGTAGGGCGTGCCCTTCCACATCACGTAGGGTCCACCGTTCTTCGGATCGGTTGGCAGGCCGTCCAGTATCTTGGCGTCGGGCACGACGATCATCACGTGCGGACCCTCGACGATCCATTGGTTATCCGGTGTTTCACCCTTCGCGTATGGGTCAATGTTGCTCGCGCCATCATCGCCGGCCAGCATGTAGGAGATACCGACGGTCTGGATGCTGAATTCCTTGTGATTGGTCCAGGCGTCCGCCCAGGTCATCCAGGGCATATCCATGCACATCGGTGACTTGTTCTGCAGCATGGCCTTCGGTGTCGGCATACAGGTGTAGTTGCCCGAACCTTCCCTGAGGACATTGCCTTCCCAGTCGACGATCTTCGCGCTCGCCGCCAATGCCGGTGAAGCCGCTGAAAGCGCGTCGGCGATCATTGCCTCGCGTGCAGCTGCCGCCGTTGCTGCTGCGGCTTCGGCCGCAGCCTTCTCTTCGGCTTCCTTCCGGCCGCAGGAAGCAAGGGCCACTGCCAGTAATACGATGGGCACAAGTGCCCGGATGATTATCTTCATATTGACGTCCTTATGGTTGGCGCGATTGCAGTCCACGATGCTGGGAAATACCTCCGCATACGGGACGATGCTTCGCGATGCATTCAACAATCGATGCACTATGATACGCCTGTTTCAAAGGTGGCGGTCAACAAGGCGGGGCTGAGCCACCAGGTGCTGGGATGCTGCAGGTGGCTTCGGACGGTCCGACCTGCGACTCTCCGAGGCTTCAACCGCGATCAGCAGGACGATTCTATTTTGCGCCAACCCGTCTCGTTAGTCCGGAAGGCGCCCCCCGCTACCAATCACACGAACCCCGGCCCCGTGCCGGGGTTTTCTGTTATTGCATCCCGTACTGCTTGTGCCCGTTGAATCTCGACACCGGCGCTCGCACTTGCTACAGCCCGACTGAACCACACCTACGGCAGCGTGGGCGATCAGCACCGATAGGCTTGTGGCCGAGCCCAGCCCGCAACCAGTGCCGCCAAGTTGCAGGCGGCCCGCCTGCGGCACCCTCGACAGTAGCAATCGAGGCCGTGGCCGTACCGGAGTAGGTTGGCGAAGGTGTCGATGCGGATATGCCACATTGCCTGAGCTTGGCGCGCTTGCAGGCTCAAGCGGTGAGGTTACATGACTCGCGTGAACAAATAGAAAGGTTGCGATACCACTTGCCGATGATGACGGTCGGCGCGTAACACCGAGCTATAGTTCATCTGCGAGCGCCAGCACGGTCGCATTGCCGCTGCCAACGGCGGAGACCGCTGCCTTCGGAAGCTGGGACTCGGCCCCGGCAAGTTCGATGTGCGCCGCGTCGGTGGCCCCATGACGCGCAAGTGGCTGATACGCTCAGGGCGCGATACTAAAGACGTACTCCCGGCGATACGATTCGCGGTTACCGGAGTGCGTGGCGACTCGTTGGCCGCGCGCCCGCAACCAGATGCGAAAATTTCCCGGGGTCGTAGGTGTTCCTGTGATGGCGCCGGTTGTCGGGTTCAGATCGAGCCCCGGAGGCAGCGTGCCAAACGCCAGGTCCCAGTCGATGGGCTGCGTGCCGCCCCAGGTCCGGGGTTGGAAATTGAAGCTCTGATTCACCTGACCCGCCGGCGGCGGCGTGTCGAATATCGCCAGTCCGCGGTGCGCGTCGATGAGGGTGTGCATCTCCGCCTTGAGCGCCGCGAGCGAGATATCGGCGTGCACGCTCGTGAGCTCGTACGGATCGGCGATCAGGTCGTAGAGCTCGATCTCGCCGGTGGGATACTCGACCATCTTCCAGGTGCCGACCGCGGTCTGGCGTCGCATGCCGCTCCAGAGCATGCCGCCTTTCATGTTCGCTTCCAGGTAGCCATAGTTGCCAAGCCAGAGATCGGTGCGCCAGGCGTCTGCACGGCCATCGAGCAACTGGATGAGGCTGAGACCATCGCCGCCATAAGGCACCTCGAGCGCTTCATAGAGCGTGGCACCGACATCGAGGTTTACGGAAATCATCTCCGCGCGCGTGCCGCCGGCTTTTCCGGGCCAGCGCACGACGAGCGGCACGCGGATGGATTCTTCGAAGGCAATGCCCTTCTCGCACGGCAGGCCGTGCTCGCCCCACAGCAGGCCGTTGTCGGACGTAAAGATGAACACGGTGTTGTCAGCCTCACCCGCGGCCTCGACCTCGTCGATGATGGCGGCCACGGCGCGATCGACCGACTGGAGGCTTCGCAACGCTGCGCGCGGCGTCGTGGTCGTGCAGAGGTCGCCGAGCGGTGCCTGGGCTGCTGCGGCGCCGGTCATCCAGGCCGGCTTGTCCGTGAGGTCGACCTCATCGACGCCGGGGTTGCTGTTGGTGAAGGCGCCGAACAGATCGGCGTCTTCTGGCGACGGGGTGTGCGGTTCATGCGGCGCGTAGAAGGCCACGAGCAGGTAGAACGGCCGCTTGTCGCCCTTGCGCAGGAACTCGAGGGCTTTGTCGCGGTGAAAATCCGTGACGTACTGATCGACGTCGGCAATGTTGACGTTTTCAACACCCGCCGTGCGCGTTGCCATGGTCACCTGCGTAAGGTGGTTCCAGTCACGGGCGTTGATGTAGCTGTTGGCGACCCAGTAGTCGTAGCCGGGGGGCATGTAGCCGGGTATGTAGCCATGCATGTAGCGGCCGACGAAGCCGGTGCGCCAGCCGGCCTTATTGAAGGTCGTTGCGAGCGTATTCTTGTCGTTGAAGCGGCTCATGCCGCCGTTGATCGCGGCGTTGCGGAGCACCTCGGTGCTGGTGGTGTCGTAGCCGCCCGAGTGCAGCGAGGCCCGCATGGGGCAGCACTCCGGGTCGGTGACGAAGGCATTCGCGAAGGTCACACCGTTACGCGCCAGTCTGTCGGTGACGAGCGGCATGACCCAAAGTGTGTCCCAGCGCTGATCGTCAGTCAGGAAGATGACGAAGTTCAAGGGCGCGGCGGCGGGTGGTTTCGTCTTTGGCTCGCTCTGGCCGCACGCCACGCCCAGTGAGGCGAGAGCTGCCATGCACACGATCCGCGATACCCTCGAAAGAGCGCCCATAACCCACCTGCTAGGATATTCGCGTGAGCCGTGCAAACGTAACAGATTTCTGACCCCGGCAGCAGCAATCCAGGCCGTGCCCGTGAAATGCCAGGAAAGGCGCTCATGGACTTCGTGACGAAGCACATTTCGAGTGATGACGGCGTCGAGATTGCCGTCTACGAATGGCCGCTGCCTGCAGGCGCGAGGCCGAAAGCCGTGGTGCAGATCGCACACGGCATGGCGGAGCACGCCCGTCGCTATGATCACGTGGCGCGCGCACTGATCGCGGCGGGCTACGCCGCGTGCGCGTCGGATCATCGCGGGCACGGACAGAGCGTGCGCTCGCCGGCAGACCTCGGCTTCTTCGCCGAGCAGGACGGCTGGCGCAAGGTGGTGACCGACATGCTGCGCGTGAGCCGGTACATCGCCGCGCGTCATCCGGGCGTTCCCCTCGTGCTGTTCGGTCACAGCATGGGTTCGTTCCTCGTGCAGGATTACCTGTTTTCGCACGGCGAGACGCTCTCGGGCGCCGTACTGTCCGGCACCAACAGCGGCGCCGCGCTGCTGCTGCGAGCGGGCCTCTTGATTGCCCGCCTGGAGCGCTGGCGCATCGGACCTCGCGGCAAGAGTCGCGTCCTGGCGGCCCTCTCGTTCGGGGACTTCAACCGCCGCTTCACGCCCACGCGTACGGAGTTCGACTGGCTGTCGCGCGATCACGCCGAGGTCGACAAGTACATCGCCGATCCGCTCTGTGGTTTCGAAATGACCGTGCAGGGCTGGATCGATGTCTTCGGCGGCCTGATCAACAACGATAAGCCGAGCAACCAGGCGCGCGTGCCCAAGGCGCTGCCGATCTATTTGTTTGCTGGCGCCGAGGACCCCGTGGGTGGGGCTGGCAAGGGCGTGCTTGCGCTCGTCGCGTCGTACGGTCGTGCTGGCGTCACCGATGTCACCCATAAATTGTACGCGGCCGGTCGTCACGAGATGGTGAACGAGACCAATCGCGCGGAAGCCATCGCCGATCTGGTCGCGTGGCTGGATGGACACGTGGCACATGTGGCCGGCATGGCCGCGGCAGCGTCCGGTTCGCGCGTCAGTTGAGCACTGGAACCGTCGGAGTGGTACGACTGATCGGGGACCAAAGCGCCTGTGGGATTGTGGACCCGACATGAAAAATGAAAGCGCCTCACACTTCGACTGGGTGACATTGTGGAATTCCGGCGCGCTGCCGCGCTTCTGCTTCATCAGCCTTGGCATCACATTTCACGCGGGCGCTGAAAACATGATCTCGACCATCATGCCTGCCATTGTGCGAGATATCGGCGGGGTTGAACTGAATGGCTGGAACTTTGCCATCTATGAAATAGGCTCGATCATTGCCGGAGCAGCAACCGGGCGGCTCACGACCTACTGGACCGTACGCACCAACATGATTGTCGCGGCCCTTGTCTTTGCACTGGGCGCTTTCACAACAGCGCTGTCACCGAGCATGCATGTAGCGCTTGCTGGCCGGCTGTTAAGTGGATTCGGTGGTGGTGGCCTGATTGCGCTTTCCTATGTGGCCATTCAACGCTATTTCCCGGCGGCAATCTGGCCACAGCTTATGGCGATCCTGTCCATGGTCTGGGGCATCGCGGCGTTTGGCGGTCCACTGTATGGGGCGATTATTGGCACATTGTTTTCCTGGCGCTGGGCATTCGTCATCTTCGGCGTCGCAGCGATCATTTTCGCGGGCGCCTGCGTGTATTTCCTCCGCGCCGAACCGGTTCATGCAGCGGCGGATCGGAAGTTAGGCAGATTCCCCGCCTTCTCGTTGACCTTGCTCGCATTGGGGATTACGGCTATTGCCGCAGCGGGCGTCGAGACCCGGCCCCAATTCGCAACGGCTCTGATTGTCGCCGGCCTTGTTGGCATAACGGGATTCTTCGTGGTTGACGCAAACAACAAGTCGTCCCGCCTCTTTCCGACAGGGCTATTCAATCCAGGCCATACCGTTGGTTCGGGCATGATCATGGTGGCAGCACTTTCAGTTTCAACCTGTTCGTTTGCTTACTATGGTCCATTGCTTCTCTCCGCCCTGCATGATTTCTCGCCTTTGAAGACCGGGCTTATCATCGCCAGCGAGTCGGTTGCCTGGTCTGTCTTGTCGATCATGGTCGCCAGCGCACCCAAACATCGCGAGGCAGCCATTGTCCGTACGGGGGCGTTGATGATTGCTGCCGGAATTGCGGGATTTGCCTGGGCCGTACCCAGCGGATCAATTGCAGGGATAGTTTCCTTTGCCGTCCTCCAAGGTGGCGGCTTTGGCATTCTCTGGCCCTTCGCAACGCGCCGGGTCATCGAAGCTGCGCTGCCGAACGAGGAGGAGATTACGGCTTCAGGGTTCGCGACTCTGCAGAGAATTGGTTACGCTTTCGGTGGCGCTACCGCCGGGATCATTGCCAATGCCAATGGATTCTCCGCTGGGTTCACAAAAGCAGCAGCCACAACTGCCGCGGTGCCGATATTCCTGTATTTCATGCCGCTTGCTATTGCAGGATGCTTTGCTGCGTTTCGGCTCTCGAGTATCCCATCAACAGAAGTCGACACATTGCATTGAACTAGTCGGAACAGGGCATCCACCCGCAGACGCGGGGGGAAGCAGGCCACCGCCATCAAATGCTGACTGCGGGCTCATCGCGCAGGCACTTTCCGACGACGAACACGACGTAAGCCAGCCACAACATCATGCCAACGTGCAACACGTCGTTTTCGGAAAAGTAAATACCCCTGCCGTTGTCCCACAGTGTCGCCGTCAATCCGGCGGACTCATATGCGAAGTAAGCCGCCTGAACCACGATCAACAGCAGTATGCTGATCATGAGCGACCGGTCCAGGGCGTCATGGTTACGTAGATAGCGACGGATGCTGATCAGCGCGACGATAAGAATGCCGGGCAGCGAGAAGAGCAACAGAACGAGATAGGACAGCAGCAGCGCACTCGGCATCATGACCCCCGCAATAGAGATAGCTCCGTAGACGACCGCATTCAGGGCGGCGTACGCGATGAAGCCCCGGCGCAAACCTGCCGTGGCACAGGCGTAGGAAGCGGCGATCAGCATGGCGCTCACCGACAGTGCCTGCGTGACGCTGTAGCCGACTTCAAAACCATCCGTGAGCAAACATAGGTCGCGGCCCGCGCACTTGAGCACGTAGCCGAATGCCTGGTAGCTGATGCCGGCCAGCGCGGCGCCAATGCCGCCGAGCACCAGCGCGATGCCAAGCCAGAATCGCGAAGACTGATTGCGTCGCGTCACCAGGAAACGAATCCCGGCAGCGAGCCACAAGCCCGCCAGCAGGAACACCAGCGCGGATCCCAGCGGCTCGTCGAGTACCGTGCCGCCGCACGCGACGCACGGACGTTGCTCGCACCACTGCTGCGGAGTCGTGGGCGGCGTGTAGACTAATTCGTCGAGTCGCCCGCAGCCAGCCAGCCCGGCCGCCACGGCCGCAGGGGCCCATCGCTTTGCTCTCATCAAGGCAGCTTGACCTCGAATCAACCCGGTTTCCACATCCGTATGCCGATAACATGAGTAATGCGACAGCAACCAATGCCGTGATTTGAAGGGGCCGAGCATGAGCGGTGATGTGCAAAGATCTCTGGGCTTCTGGCGCTGTTGGGGCCTGGTGGTGGGCGGCACCATCGGTTCTGCGGTGTTCATGATGCCGGCGGTGATGGCGCCTTACGGCGGGCTTGGCCTGCTGAGCCTCATCTTCGCGACGCTTGGCGCGGTCTGTGTTGCACTGATGTTCGGCGCGCTGGCAAGCCGGGTGACGCTCACCGGTGGAATGTATGCGTACACACGCGCCGGATTTGGCGACTTTGCCGCCTTCCTCGTGGCATGGAGTGGATGGATCAGCATCTGGGTATCCTGCGCGGCCATCGCCATTGGTTTCGTTGCATACCTCGGGGCCGTCGTTCCGGCGATCGGCTCCAATCCTGTGCTCGGGGCGCTGTCTGGTTTGGCACTGATCTGGATTCTGGTGGGTATCAACATCGCGGGCGTGCGCGAGTCCAGCGTCGTCGGCCTGGTGACCACGATCCTCAAGCTGACCCCGCTCGTGCTGATCGGTGTCATAGGACTGTGGTTCATTGAAAGCGAAAATCTGCCCGCGATGCACCCCGGCGAGGGCAATGCGCTCGTGGTATTCGCCTCAGTCTTTGCGCTCAGCTTCTGGAATTTCACTGGCATCGAGACCGCGACAGTGCCGGCCGAGGACACCGTGGATCCGGCGCGGACCATTCCCAGGGCCCTGCTGGTGGGCACGCTCACCGTAGGCGCTGTTTACCTGCTGGTGAGTCTGGTGGCGCTCGGTGTGATGCCCTTGGGCGCGCTCGCCGTTTCGAGCTCGCCGCTGGCGGACGTCGGCACGACTCTGTTCGGGGGGATCGGCGGCGGCCTTGTCGTTGCCGGAGCACTCGTATCGACGGCGGGGTGCCTGAACGTGTCGATCCTGGAAGGGGGGCAAATCGCGATGGCGGCCGGACGGGACCGATTGTTTCCGGCTTTCTTTTCACAGCTTTCGGGTAGGCATACACCCTGGATTTCGTATGTGCTGTTGGGTGTTCTTGCGAGCCTGCTGCTTGTGCTCAACTTTTCGCGCGGATTGGTTGCGGCCTACACCTTCATCGTGCTGATCGCAACGCTCACGCTCGTCATCCCGTATGCCTTTTCGGCCGTAGCCAGCCTGATCCTGCAAATGCGCGACCCGGTGCCCAACCGCGCAAAACGCTGGCGCGAGGCCATCGTCGCCATGACCGCGTTCGGCGTCTGCTTCTGGGTGATCGCGGCATCCGGCATGGAGACGGTCTACTGGGTGTTCCTGCTGTTGATGTTGGGACTGCCGGTGTATGTCGTCATGATGTGGAAGAGATCTCGGAAGCCGCCCAGCACCTGAATGTCACGTCAGGCGTAGCCGTATTGAGAATTCCGTAATGGTGCCTTTGCTGCCATGCATGACAGTTGCCGGCTGAAACGCAGGAAGATCAAATCAGTCGAACAATGACTTCGTGGCTTCGAAGTGTGTGTCGGCGACTGCTTCGAGGCCGGGGCGGGGCCGCATGTAGCTGAAGTACGCCACCCAACGCTCCTGCTTGCTGGCATTGGCGAGGCCCCGGTGCAGGATCCGGTCGTCGAAGATCAGGCAATCCCCCGCCGACATCGCCTGCACGGCGGGCTGCACCGAACCTGTGTCCTCATGCTGCCCCGCGCGGTCCAGGTCTGCTGGCGTCACCTCCGTCTCCGACTGATATAGAAGGCTGTCCCGGTCCAGCCACGGCCTAGCGAGATGATTGGTCTTCAGGTGCGTGCCACGCGCCACCTCAGTCGGGCCGGCCGCGAGCGGGATATCCGCCAGCGCCACCAGCACGTTCACTGCATGCGCTGGCCGGGCTTCCGCGGCCTCGTGAGGAGAGTCGATGTGCCATTGTTGCGCGGGCGAGCCTGGGCGCGAGAACACGACCCCGCAGAACGACGGCTTCGCATCCGGACCCAACGCCGCCCGGACCAGCCCGAACCAAGGCACCTCCGGCGCCATGGAGCCTTGCGCGCCCCAGATCGGTATCAGGTCCTGTCCGCGCATGGGGACGTCAAACCTGCCAGGCGACCGCTGAACAAGCTCGTAGTAACCATTCCTGCTGCCTATGCCGATCGGCTTGGCGCCGAGAGCCTGCATTACGCGCGCTGCACGCGCACGCATCAGTTCGTTGATCTTGCGAAGAAGCATCACATTGACGAGGCCGCGCACCAGTGCGACACCGTCCGCCGCGAACTGCCGGGGGCAAAGTTGTATGCTCACCCGTGGATTATATTCTGCAATGCAACGCCGCTGTTCCGACTCTAGATTCTGCTTTCACCGTGCTGGAGTCATCGCCATGATCATCGCTCCGCCAAACGAAGCCCAAGCCCGCGTGGACCTGGCCGCGGCGTTTCGCTGGGTGGCACGCCTGAACTGGCATGAGTCGATCGCCAACCATTTCAGTGTTGTCGTTTCGGAGAATCCGTGCAAATTCCTGCTGAATCCCAGTGGGCGGCATTTTTCGCGCATCCGTGCGAGCGAATTACTGCTGCTCGACGCGCACGATGAATCCTCGGCCGAAGGCCCTGACGCACCGGACCCAACCGCATGGCACCTGCACGGGCAACTGCACCGGCATCTGCCACGCGCGCGCTGCATCCTGCACGCACATATGCCCCATGCGACGGCGCTATGTTGCATCAGGGATTTCGAATTCCTGATGCTGGATCAAAACGCCTGCCGCTACCACCAACGCATTGCGTACGACCGAAACTTCGACGGCATGGTGCTCAACGCATCAGAAGGCGCACGCGTGGCCGGCCTGCTCGGCAAGGACAAGAGCGTGCTGATGATGGGCAATCATGGTGTGCTGGTGATAGGCGCCTCGGTAGCCGAGGCATTTGACGACTTGTATTACCTGGAGCGCGCCGCCAAGGTGCAAATTCTGGCGCTGTCCACCGGGCTCGCACCGGCTTTGATACCGGAGGCCATCGCAGGCAAGACCTGCGCGCAATGGTTCTCTTACCCCAGCGAATTCGCCAGATTGCACTTCGATGCATTGAAGGGGATTCTGGACGAGGAAGAGCCGAGCTATCGGCAATAGCAGCGCCCATTGCATTGGCTCAAGCTGCGCTTTCTGTAGGGGAGGGTGGCAAGTTATCGCCATAGCGGGCCCCGCTACCAGAGAAACGGCACCCGCTCCTGCGTTCAGCAGGAGCGGGTGCATTTGCAGGCGATTGCGCTTCCTGGAAGAAACGCGACGGGTCTACTTCTCGACGATATCGGCCTTCATGGGTCCGAGGACGGCCAGCAGCTCGCTCTTCTCCTTCTCCGGGACCGCAAACTTGTCGAGCGCCTTTACCAGGTCCTCGACCAGGGCGTTGAACGCCGGCTCGTCAATCCCCATGCCGGCATGGGCGGTCTTCATGTCGCGGCCGGTGTAGTGCTGGGGTCCGCCGCTGGCTTCGCCGATCTGGTTCACCAGGTGCCCCTTGAGCCGGTCGAGGTCGGCGTTCGCGAAGTAATTGTTGATCCGCGTATCCGCGCCCACGTTGGCGACGAATTCGTCCACCACCGCCTTGACGGACGCTTCGCCACCCAGACGGTCATACAGCGACTTCTCGGGCGCAGCGGCCTCGGGCTGGGCGACCACGGCCGGGGCCGGATCCTTGGACCCGCTGCAGCCGACGGTCGCCGCCAATGGCATCACCAACAGTACGGCCGCGACAAATGTCTTCATTTTTTGACCCCTCTAATGGTTGATAAGGACAAGCTATTATGCCACTGATCAATTGCCATGCTGGGCGGCTGGAGCCGGGGCGCATTGGATCAATGGACAGGGGCAAGAATACGGACATTCGAATGTTCAACAAGATCGCAGCTCCAATGACTTCGTCCGTTGTTGAGGTGCTGAGCGCTTGAACTCTGACCATGCCAGGATGACTCGCTTCGAGCGGCTACTGTCGCTGGTCACGCGCGTGGCGCCCGGCGAGGGCCGCACCGCGTTCCTGTTCTTCTTGCACGCGTTCCTGCTGCTCGCCTCGTACCAGCAAGTGAAGGCGCTGCGCGAAGCCTTCATGCTCACCAAGTTTTCGGCCGAGACGCGCGCCTACGCGGTGGCGCTCATGGCGCTGGTGCTGATGATCATCGTGCCGCTCTATGGCCGGTTGCGACACCACCTCGACGGTGCGCATCTGCTGCGCCTCGTCACGCTGTTCTTCGTGGTGACGCTGCCGCTGTTCGCCGTGCTCAGCCAACGTCAAGTTCCGATCGCCTTTGCGTTCTTCATCTGGGTCGGTATCTACGGCGTCATGGTCGTGTCGCAGATGTGGGCCTTCGCCGCAGATTCGTTCAACGTCAGGAGCGGCCAGCGCCTGTTTGTAGTCATCATGCTGGGAGCCAATCTGGGCGCGCTTGCCGGCTCCAAGCTCACGCAGGAGGTGGCAGAAGCACTCTCGCCCATGGGGCTCATGATCCTCGCGACCTGCACACTCGGCGCAACGCTGTTCCTTGCCACGCCTGAACGTGCCGCGATCCCGGAGGGATCGCGCGTCATCGAGATCAATCGCTCCCGCCCCGTGCCCCAGCTGCTCGGCGGCATCGGCCTGGTTCTGCGCGATCGCTATCTGCTGCACATGGCGCTGTTCGTGGTGCTCCTCAACTGGATCAATACCACGGGAGAATTCATCCTCGCCGACTACGTGAAGGCCGACGCCGTGGCGCGCGTCGCCGAGAGCGGCGGAGCACTCGACTTGGGCACGCTCATCACCGAGTTTTACGGAAATTTCAATTTCTGGGTGACGCTGATCAGCCTGATCATCCAGCTGTTTCTGGTTTCACGCGTCTACCATCTCGTCGGCGTGCGCGGCGCGCTGATGGTCCAGCCGGTCATCGTCGCCGTGGGATATGGCCTGCTGGTGTTCGGGCCCATGCTCGGTGGCTTCATTCCGTTCTTCTACCTGGTCCGCCGGATCAAGTTAGGAGAGAACGGCGTCGATTACTCGCTGATGAACACCACGCGGCAGGCGCTGTTCCTGCCGGTCGACCGCGACTCGAAATACGACGGCAAAACCGCGATCGACACATTTTTCTGCCGCTTTGGCGATCTCATCCAGGCGGTCGGCGTGTACATCGGGCTCAATCTATTGGCCTGGAAAGCGCATAATTTCGCATTGGTGAACCTGGTGCTGGCGCTGGGATGGATCGCGCTCGCGACGGTGATGGGGCGCGACTACAGCCGCAAGACCCGCGAGAATGTGGTGAATGTGGCACCCGTAGCGGTCGAGCCCATTCCCGACTTGCTCTATGCGCCCGGCGAGTCGTTCATGCATCCGGTTTCGCCGACAGCGTTCTACGACGCGGAACCGGGCGATGTCCTGGTCCTTCACGCCCGCCGCGATGATGGGCATCGATTGCCGCACTGGATGCAATTCAACGTCCGCCTGCAGGCCTTTGTCGGCAAGGTACCGTTGAATGTCGACATCTCAGAAATGCGTATCACCGTCATCGCCTCCAACCTCGATGGACTCGAGGCACGTAGCACATTCGTAGCCAGGTGCGTGACGCACGCGCCGCCGCCGAACTGGATTAGGGCGAATTCGCCGTAGCCGCCGCCGCGGGCAGAGCCAGCAACGCGTCCCGGCGCTCCAGGATTGCCTTGCGAGCACGGGTATCGATCAAGTCGCCCAGCACTGCCTGTAGGCCAGCCTCGTCGAGTGCTCTCAGCCGACGGCGGACTTCCGCGCCTGGCGTCGGCGGTCGTGCCTTGAGGTAAGCGGGCAGGCCCTTGGTTGTACCGAAGGCCTGCTCGTGCGAGGTGACATAGACAAACCAGCTGTCTGAATCGAACAGCAACGATTCGGCCGTGCGGCCTTCGTTGCCGATCAGCGCGTCCAAAGCATAGACCAGCTGGAACTGCGGTTCGGCGCTGCACCAGCCACCGCCGCGCAACGATTGCTGTTGCACCTCGGCTTGCGTAACCCACTTGAGTGGACGTCCCTGCAGCACGCCACGCTGACCCTGCACTTCGCGCTCGACCGTGACCGGCACCAAGCCGAGCCCCAGCTGACGGTCGAGACGGTAGGCCGCCACTTCCTTGCGGGCCGCGCGCGCGCCGCGGACCTGAAACACGGCCGGAGTGTTCTTGCCGCCTTGGCTCACCGAGACGTTCAGCTCGTTTGGGCCACGCGAGCCTGTCACGGTGACCTCACCGTTGCGTAGCGCGGCAAGCACGCTCGCGTCATCGAGCTCGTTGGGCGCGACGAACAGGCCTTCAGGCTTGGGCGGCGTTGCGTCGGGTTGTCCTGCATAGCGGACACTCAGTCCGGACGGCTGCAGGAGCAGCGCGGCGGCGCGGCCGTTGTACACCGCATGGTTCATGCCGGCGTCGAGCTTGACGATACGACCGTCGAAGCGGGTGACCACGCGGGAATCGCGGGTCGGCGTATGGCCGATCACCAGCCTCGTGCCACCGAATTGTTGCAACAGCGGCAACAGGACGTCGGCTTCGGCTGCCTCGTTGCACAACGCCGCGCCTCGATACCAGTTGGGGCCGTTTTGCGAGAGCAGGGCGTTGGTGGCGGCTGCCTCGAAGCGCTGGGTCAATTCGGTAAGCGCCACATCCGGCGCGCCGCCGTTCGCGGTTGCAGTGGCCGCCAGGCGATCTACGGCGAGCTGCGGCCGGGCATCGTACGCGTCACCCGCCTGCAGCAGCTTCGCCTGCCCAAGTCGGGCGGCAAGTCCGAGATAGTCCGTGAGCGCCGTGCGGTAGCGCAGGTTCAGCTCCGGGAGGCTCATTCCCCGCAGGATCTCCGAGGGCCCGCCGTGCATGAATAGCGAGTCGTTGACCACGATCGCAACAGGCAGCGTCAGCAGCCACTGGCCGTACTTGCCCGTGGGCGAAAGGGCAGCGCGATGCCCGAAATACCCGGGCGGAAACTTCTGGTCGAAAACCGTGCCGGATCCTGCGCCTTGCGCCGCCTCCCACCCCTGGCGCATTTGCGCGCGCTCGGCAGCCGGGTCCATGTCTTCGTAGGCAGCGTATTCGCCGACGTCGACGTAGCGCAAATCGCCCAGCAGGTTCATTGCCTCGTGGTTGCCCAAGATGACGTGCAGTTGCCCGCCTGCTGCTTGGGCCTCATCCTGCAGGCGCATCAGCAGGTCCATGACTTTGCGCGAATCGGCGCCACGGTCGAGCAGGTCGCCCAGACTCACGACGTGAGTGTGCCCGGCGGCCCAGTGGTCCTGCGCGTCGAGGATTCCGGTCTCGCGGAGCAACGTGAGCAGCTCGCTGTAGGCGCCGTGCACGTCCGCGAACGCCACCACGCGTTCGATTCCGTTCCACTGCACCTGCGCGGCCTGCGCCCGCACCTCGCGCGGGCTGCCGCAGGCAATGGCTGCGGCCAACGCAATCAGCATTGATCCGAGTCGCAGGCGGCGGGACGTGGACATCGATGAATCCCTCAGCCGTCTTCCGCGGGCACGACGGCGATCTCGCCGCGATCGACGCGCTCGAGCAGCTTCTTCAACAGTCGATGCACCGCAAGAATTTCCGATTTGGTCAGGCCCATTTGCAGCTCGTTACCCGCGCGGCGGACGCCGCGTTTTTCCGCGAGATTCTTGCCGATCGCGGCGGGAACATAGCTGCGGCCTTCGAGCTGCCATTGCGCGAGCACGCCCAGGCGATCCGCCAGCAGTTGCGGTGTGATTTGGCGCAGGCGTTCGACCGTGTCGGCCGGAAGCCGGTTCACGCGCATATCCTTCCAGACCTCGCCGCGATCGCTTTCGCCCGACGCGAAGGCGACGCCGTGATCGATCGAAAATACGCGTGCGCCGACCTCCGCCTTGCCGAGCAGAAAGTTACCGAGGTTCGAGTCGCGATGCCTGATCAGGTACGTAAGCACGTTCAGCTGACCGATGTGGCGCGCATAGACCGGATCGGCAGCAAAACGCGCCGGGTCGTAGACGTCCGCGACTACCTTGATGTCGCTCAGCCAGTACTGCACCACGGCCAGCACCTGGTCGGCGGCGGAAAACGTGCGCGCGACGCCGGGGGAATACTTCGCGAAATCCGGCAGCGGCACCATGCGCAGCGCAGTGGGCGGCACCACGTACTCGGCAGGATCGAGGAAGAGCTTCTGCAGTTCGTACGCCGCCAAGTCGTAGCGGGGGACGTTGTTGAAGGAGTCGGCGCCTGGTTCAGCCTTGCGCAACTTCACGCGCAGTGGTGGTGCCCCGCCGAAGGAGACTTCGGCCCGCAAGGTGATGTCGCCCTTGGCCTTGGGCCGGCTGATCTCCGCCTGCGTGATCACCAGCGGCTCCGCAGCTAGCAGCTGCTCGAGGTCGGCGACCGGTTGCCGAATGTTGGCGTCCTGTGCCGCCGCTGTGCCGGCCAGTGCGAGCAGCAGTGCCGCGGCGAACAGACCCATCGGCCGGCGAATCGGTTGCATCTGTCTTCGTCCTTTGGAACGCCTCAAGGATAGGAAATTCAAACTGCCTTTCCAAGTGCGCGGGGATGATTTCTCACCTGTGCTTACGGCTATACTTTAGTACTTGAAGGGGTTGTCCGGAGGATTGGCCATGAAGCTTCGTTCATCTGGAATCGGGGGTGTTCTGGTCTGCGTTCTGGCGCTCGCGCTGCCCGGCTGCGGTGGCGAAGGGAAGGGCACGCCGGCGGAGCAGGAGTCCGCCGCGGCCGAAAGCGCGGGCGGTCCGGGCTTGGATGTGTGCGCCCTGCTGAGCTCCGAACAGGTTTCCACCGTGCTGCCCGGCCACGACGGGGGAACGGTCATGCATTCTGGCGGGTCGCTCCTGAAGGGAGTCGACGCCTATCAATGTTCCTACGCGAAGATTGCGGGCAGTGACATGCAGCTGCTGAACGTGATCCTCAACGTGGCCACGACTGACGAGTTGTTCGCCGAGATCAAGCCGACGGGGTCGGAAAGTGGGGAGGCGATCCCGCTCGGGGACGGCGGGTGGTCACGCGGCGATAAGGAAGACTGGAAAATCACCGTCACGAAGGACCGCACGGTTATCGACCTGGAGTTGATTGCGCCCACGGCGCAGGAGCAATCGGCGCAGTTGCTGGAACTTGCCAGGAGCATCGTAGGGAAAGTCTAGGATTACAGGCGGGCGCGGCCTCTCCGGCGAATGCGCAACGGACAGAGCGGGGACGGATCGCCACGAATTAGACTACGCTGCCAATCAGAATCTCGCGGAGGTGTGTCATGAAGGGTTTCATCGGTGACGTCGAAGATCGGGCAGAGAAGAACACGGATTTCCGGCGTGTGATCTATACGGGCAAACATCTTCAACTGGTTTTGATGTCGCTGAAGCCGGGCGAGGACATTGGGGAGGAAGTGCATCACGATGGTGACCAGTTCTTCCGTATCGAATCGGGCGAGGGCGAAGCCTTGATCGACGGCAAGCGATCGAGGATCAAAGGTGACGACGCTGTTCTCGTTCCAGCAGGCGCGCGCCACAACATCATCAACAGTGGTGACAAGCCGTTGCGGTTCTACACTCTCTACGGGCCTCCCGAACATCGGGACGGAACGGTGCATGCGACCAAGGCCGATGCGCAACGCATGAAAGAGCATTTTGACGGCAAGACCACCGAAGCCGCATAGCCGCTTGCCCGCGAACCGCGTGTCCTGCCATGCGGCCTGCTGGCCCATATCAGGCAATGCCCAATGCCAGCGCCGCCGCGTTATGTCATGTCAAGAAATTGACCCGCTGCGATTGGCGGCGTACAAGACGCGAAGCGCGGCGTTCGTCGGCGCAAGGGGAGACAAAAATGAAGCACAAGTTATTCGCGATTCTCGCCGTGGGACTGCTGCTCGGCCCGATTGGCGCGTGGGCGGCTCCACGCCCAACGGTAAATATTCAGATCTTGAATGTGTCGGACTGGCACGGCCAGCTCGACCCAATTGCGGTCGGTGCCACCCAGGTCGGCGGCGCAGCGGTAATCGCTGCCTATTGGCAGGCGGATCGGGCAGCTAACCCCAATACCCTTACCCTCACCGGAGGTGACGCGGTTGGCGCCACACCGCCGGTTTCGAGTTTCTTCGCAGATGTACCCACCATCGAGGCCATGAACATGATGGGCTTCCAGGTGGATACATTCGGCAACCACAACTTCGATAGCGGCCTGACCCGCTTGCAGGACCAGATCAACCTGGCAGACTTCCAGTACGTATCCGCGAATCTACTGAACCGGGATGCCAACCTGACCGGCGTCAAGGATTTTGCGATCTTTGACGTGGGTGGAGTAAAAGTCGGCGTGATTGGTCTGACCAACCCTGAGGCGCCCACGCTGGTATTCCCCGGAAACTTTGGCACGATCGTCCCGACCGACCCGGTCAAGGCTGCGATCAAAGCGCGCGGGGCCGCCAAGGATGCCGGCGCCGAGATAGTGATTGTGATCTGCCATATGGGCGTCACGGGCTTCAATACGGATGGATCTCCGTTCGGTCCGCTGGTTGACTTCGCCAATTCAGTCAATAGAGACAAGAAGAATAAGACCGACAAGATTGATGTAATCGTCGGCGACCATACCGATATTCAGTACAGTGGCATCATCAACGGCGCACTCGTCTACGAGAACCTCAGCAAAGGCCTGACCTATGCCAAGGCGGTTTTGACGGTTGATGCTGCAAACCACAAGATCCTTAACCGTTCGGTCAGCTTCGTCACACCGCTTGCCAGTGCGGTCACGCCCGACCCCGCGATTGCGGCGCTCGTCGCCAGCTATCGCACGCAGCTGGCGCCTTTTCTTAGCACGGTGGTTGGTTTTTCCACCCGCTTCATCCCGCGAGCGGACGCGTGCGGCAATTCTGCCGGACGCACCTGTGAGTCGCTGGTGGGGAATGTGACTACCGACTCCATGCGCACCCGTTATAGCGTTGACTTTGCAATCACGAACTCTGGAGGCCTGCGAGCCGACCTGACCTGCCCGACAACGGACTCCGCGACCGACTTCTGTCCGCCCTATACACCTGCTCCGTACCCCATCACACGCGGACAGGTTCTGACGGTTCTGCCGTTTGGCAACGTAGTGGTCACACTGTCTGTCAATGGCGCTGAGTTGAAGACCATGTTGGAAAACGGCGTCTCGGCCATGCCGGGTGTGAATGGACGCTTTCCGCAAGTCTCCGGCCTGTGCTTCAGCTATGACATCTCAGCCGCAGCCGGGAGTCGCGTCACCGGTGCCGTGCGGCAGGCCGGAGATGGCTCTTGCACCGGTGGGGCTGTTGATCTTACCGCCGCTTCGACGTACACCATCGCCGAGAATGACTTCATGGCGGAGGGCGGCGACGGGTATCCGAACTTCGCCAGTCGAGTAGTGACCCGCGAGATCATGGACCAGGTCCTGGCCGACTACGTCACTGCCTCGAGCCCGATCGCGCCCGCGATTCAGGGTCGCATTGGTTGCACAACCAGCGGTGCTACAGCCTGCCCGGTCGTGGTTCCATAGAACGTTTGCCGGTGCCACAGACAGAAACCCCGGCCTTGGGCCGGGGTTTCTTTTGTCTGCCCGAACGTGTCAGATATACGCCGCCGCGCCGGCGCTTGTTGACCGGCTGACCGGGCTGGCACTGCGCTCGTCACATCGCCGCCAGCGCGGCGATCTCCACTCTTGACAACGCCCGGTTATAGAGGCGGAAGTCATCCATTGCCCCCATCATCCAGTTATGAATGGGATCTTCAGGCCTCGTGTTGGGCTTGTTGTTGGCACCCACCGCCAGGGGGTAGTCATTCGCATCAAGGAGGCCCGAAACAACTCGCGAACCGCGTCGGACACCGTTGATGTAAACGCGCAGGTAGGTTCCATTGTACGTGCCGGCGACATGAACCCATCTACCATCGTGAGGAACTTCAATGTCGCTGTCCACGGAGTATTGGATTCCGTTAACAATTACGCCACAGCGAAGTCGATAGGCCGTGCGCAGAGAATCATGACCGTTGCGCACGTTCAGCCAATACGCTGCTGCCTTCTCTGCAATCTCCCAGTTGCGCTCATCGGTATCGGGTTCGGTGATCCTGATCCACGCGGCGATGGTGAATTTCGACAAGTCGAGAGACCGCTGTGCGCCGCTGCCGACATCGATCCGTTGCTGACGAAGGCGGTCAAAGACGAGGGATTGCCCGTTACCCGCGTGGCCCGGTTCCGTGACCGGCGGCTGGTCAAAGTTGACGGGCGTTCCATGGTTGCGCTTGCCGGATGCGTCCAGCACCAGGGTGGACGTTGTCCACGAGTCGAACGAGTAGGCCACCACGCGCCCGACGTTCAGGTCGTATGCGGAGGCCGGCCCGGTCTGGCCGAGCGCGAGGGCCGCCAGACTCATTGCGATCAAGAACCGCAAAGAACGCTTCATGCCTGATCCCCTTTGCCGCGCCGCCCTAGATGGAAGTCGGCGCGACCAATGCCAGGACGCCGAGAATTGCGAACAGAGCTGCAGCCACCCAGCGCATCACCTTCATGTTGATCCGATGGGCCAGGGCTTCACCGATCAGGACAGCCGGTACGTTTGCCAGCATCATCCCCAGGGTCGTCCCGAGAACTACCTCGACGAGCGAATCGTAGCGGGCCGCCAGCGCGATCGTGGCGAGCTGGGTCTTGTCGCCCATTTCCACCAGAAAGAAGGCGATCAGCGTGACCAGGAAGACGCCGGCGCCCCGGAGGTTCGGATTGCCTTCGAACTTGTCGGCCTTCAACGCCCACGCGCCGAAGGCGAAGAACGCTATTGCCAGAATCCACCTCAGCGTTCGGGGAGCGACAAGGCTGGCGAGCCAGACCCCCAGATAACCGGCGAGAAAGTGATTGGCAAGGGTCGCGCAGAGGATCCCCAGAATGATCGACGTCCGGTGTCTGAGCTTGGCCGCCAGCAGGAACGACAGCAACTGCGTCTTGTCGCCCATCTCGGCAACGGCGACCACCGCGGTTGAAATGGCGAAAGCTTCCAAGTGATCCTGCCACCTGCGATCGCGTCCACAACCAGCCGCCGGCAACATCCTGGCTGAGCTGCTGAGGCATCATTTTGCCTCATCGCACCGTCGTTCCGGTGAACTCTGGTATTGGTGCCTCGCGGTCTCTATGCGTGACCCCGATTATCGCGCGCGCATGAATCAGAGAGGCCCGGCGCCTTGCGGCGCCAGGCCTCGTCGTCCGGGGCCGAAGCCCCGCCGATTGATTACCCTCCAGGGGTCAGCTAGATGCAGTCTCCGCTGTTCTGGTTAACGATGCCGCTGGTGCCATTGCCTGTCCAGCACCATTCCTGCACCGACAGCCGGTCGATGTAAGTGACGGATGGGCCTTCGTCCACGTTGAGGAACCAATCGTTGGGGCTAGAGACGACGACCTCACCTGCTGCATCGGCCAAAGCCACTGCCGCTGCCCACGTCATCTGCACGTTGTCTCTGAAAACCGTGCAGGGGTAGGAGCTCGCGCCGTTAATGAAGTCCGACGTGCGCCAGCCGTTCGTGTCCTCACCACTATTGCAGTAGTACGCTGACAGGAAGTACTGGTGATTTCCATTATTTTCATCTACGGTCCCCAGTGAAATGCGGGGCGCTCCCGCGCCGAGGTAACCCTTGGAATCGAATCCCAGGTGATCGATCGCGCCAAGGTGACGGCCCCTGAGGTCAACCAGCGTTTCGTTCGCGCCGTAGGTGTAGGCCGAAGCTCCGGCGGCCAGAGTCGGGCTCGTGGTAACGGTAACGACGATTCGGAGCGACTGAGCGTTCGCGTTCGACGTACCGCCACCGGGTGAAGAACCAACTGCGTCTGTCCATTGGATTGTTGCGCGACTCTTCACAAACGAGAGTTTCGGCTTCGACGAGGCTCCTTCCGCGACCGTGACGGTCAGAGCAGCACTGGCGACGATCGCCACTATCGGGAGCAACTTGAGTTTGTTTCGCTTCATGATACTTGCCTCTTGCCGGGTCATCGCCCGGCAAATGTGTAGGGATGGTTGAATGTGCCCGCTCAATGCGGGGCGCAGGGGTGCAGGGTGCGCCTGCCGGGAGCCAGGGTCAACAACCTCTGCGGCATTCTCGGCAGATTGGCGAGTCCGGGGGCGACCGTGACCAAGCGGAGCGCCGCCACCAGGCAAGGCACCGGCGGTCACTTGCCGGAGCCTCTCAATTTCCAGGCAAGTCAAGCAGGTTCGAGAACCGACGATTCGGCCCGGCGCGTGCTAGCGACGTGCCCAATCGGCGATACCAGTTGTGGACACCCCCAAAGGGGACTAAATTGCCAACCCGGCGCCATCAGGCCTTGTTAAATGATACTCATGATTTCATCGCGAACCATGGCATTCGCATTGCTGGTCGGTATCGTTGGAGCGTGCTCGACGCAAGTGCCAATCACCGATGTAAAGGGCTCGTGTGCGGATGTCTACAACTCGCAGGTATGCACCTGGGCCAAGACGCAGGGCCATAACCTGGTCGAAGTTGGCGCCGCGGTACCCATCGCCAGTATTGAGAACTCGCCCGCGGACGCGCCGATGGTATGGCCGCCCGCTGCGGTCGCGGTCCTCGACATTCCGGAAGCAGCCCGACAGAAAAGCGGTTTGGCGCATTTCACGATGTGCTGGGAAGTCGGCGGACACCCGCCCGTTGCGTTCCTCTCGGGGCTTACGAGCAGCATTTGAATAGCAGATTGACGACCGGTATTCGCAGGATTGACATGAGTTGAATCAAGGAGTCCGTCTTATGCACCAGTTCAATATCAGGCTTACGGCCTTCATTACGCCACTGATTGCGGGGTTAGCGATAGTTGGGGCAAGTCCTGCGGCTTATGGCCAGGAGGCCGCCCCTGCCGCTGGCCCGATTGCAGTCAGTGAACTTGCTCCCGGTGTGACTGCCGAGGTCCTGGCCGCCGCCCCGTCTGTCGTCGCGCCGGGCCAGACTGTTTACGTCGCTCGGTTCGTTTTCCAGCCAGGCGCCGCGATCTTCCCGCATAGCCACCCGGGAACGACAGTGCTTGGGGTTGTTTCCGGCTCCTTTGGATGGACACTGAAAGCTGGTAAAGCGCATGTAATTCGCGGCGCGGGCGCCGGCGCCACCGGTCCGGTCGAAGAGCTGACCGAGCCGGGTGCGGACGTGGTCTTGAAAGCGGGAGACGCGATTTACTACGAGTCCGACGTCGTGCACACCGCTCGGGGTGCTGGCGACACGGAGTCCGTGATCCTCGGCTCGCTGGTGCTCAAGGCGGGTGCCCCGCTGCTGATGCCGGCCGACATGAAGATGGACGCGCCAGCGCCATAACGGCGCGTTCGCGATGCGCTCATCGCTGCTGGAAGTCCTTGCCAACTGATTAGAAGGATCAATAAACATGAATCGCAATACTTTCTTCTGTGCCGTGGGAATTGCCGGAGTGTGTCTGAGTTTGTCTGTCTCCGCGGCTGATCTGCCCAGGAGCGGAACATACTCCGGTCACTATGGTTGGACTTTCACGGGCCAAGTCCAGCAGCTGGGAGCAGACCGGACGGTCTATGCGGGTGTGGTGCCCGGCGTCATGTTCAATGACGAAGGCAAAGGCTTCATGCACAAGGCCCGGGTGGATTGCACTCTCTATAATGATGTCAATCAGGGACGTGCCAATGCGACCGGCACTTGCGTGGTGACGGATGCGGACGGGGACAAGATCTTTGTCGAGTGGAAATGCGAGGGTGTAATGCCGGCATGTCCGGGCACTGAACGTTTTGTGGGAGGGACCGGGAAATACACCGGTATCAGCGGCGACCAGAAGTTCCAGGGCAACTTCATCGGCAACACTGGCGCGGGCTGGTCTGACTGGAGCGGCGAGTACAAGCTTCCCTGAACCGTGCTTCGGCGGCTCAAGGCAGGTTAACTGTCACCGTCTGGTCGGCCGCCACGACGACATCGCCAACGGTCGTCCAGTGCATGGTCTGGTAGCCGGGTTGTCCGTCCGCGGCATTTGGATCGTATTCGCTCGACTCGGGCGAAGCATCCACATCGAAGTCGCAGGTTGCGCTGAGCGTATAGGTACCGGCCTCGACAAAGGAGAAGCTGTAAGGGACGACCGCCTGCAGCCCATCGAAGGCCAGTGGCTGGAACAGGATCGGGTCGGCGCCGTCCACAGGGTCGCCATCCATGTCGTCCGGGGTTGCCGCACCGCCGCTAAACAAGTAAATGCCGGCCGAACAGTCCGAGGCCGTGGCGCCTGCGCCAAGCTGGGCCGCGGCGAGCGCCGCCAGATCCACCTCGCCCGCAATGTTTCCGACCTGCAACTCATCCATCAGTCTGAGCACTGGCTTGAGGAAATAGTTTGGCTCCTGGCCGGGCGGTTCGATGACGGACTTGCGCAAGTCGAAATCGGCGACCAGGCGCGTGATGCCGCCCGCCGCCACCCGGAAAGGACGGTTCAGCTTCAGGCCGCTTTCCGAACCGCTCGGGATGAACAGCGGGAATTGCCTGCCGTCTGCGAAGCGAATGTAGGAGCCATCGCTGCGGTTCCGTTCGGCGATGACTTTCAGGCGCATCCACTGGTACTCGCCTGAGTCGACCAGCTCGTGTTCGAGCAGATTGACCGTGGCGCCGCCCTGGTAGGCGAGCAGGTCGATTTCGCGCGGCGTTGCGAAGTCGATCGAGGTCGTCGAGCCATTGGAATGCAATTCAATCCCTGTGAAAACGACCACGACTGCGCTTGCTCCGTCGACCGGCGCATCGCCGATCTTCAGGCTCAATCGGCCGGTGGCGGCCATCGTGTCAGCCGAGCCACCGCCGCAGGCCGTCAGCATCAGGGCGAAAGAAACGAGCACTACCAGGCGGATCCGATGGTTCATCGCAGCGCCTCCATATTGCGCCATGCCAATCTAGATCGGACGGCCCGGAACACCCAGGCCGCGACTGTCGCGGGTCGGCGACGGGTCGAAGTCTGGCGCAGAAAGTGGGGCCGGAAAGCCGGATCACACATAAGGCCCGCGCTGGTCGTTATGTCAACGCTTCCAGGTCGCGTCTCTCAGCGATTACGTGCATATACGTATTGCCCGTAGACATACTCCAGACTAGTTATTGCGTAGCCGCCCAATGGAGCGGGGTGGTTGTTCTGCGAAGGACGTGGAGCGCAAATGATTACGGCATTGTGGATCTCGTTGCTTCTCATATGGGCCGGCGTGCTGCTTCTCGGAATACAACCGCACAGGTAGCCATCTTTCTGCGAAGTGGAGCGCACCCGTCTAGGCGGGCGAGTGGGTCAGGCGAGAAGGCAGTCGCTGATCGAAGGCTCGGTTAACAGCATCGTGGGGTGGACGATCAACTTCACAGTTAACCCGTTTGTGCTGGCGGCGGCCTAGTTGCCGGCCTTCCGCATCTGCCTTGCCTTGCCTGACCGCGCCACGCCGCGCCGCGCCTTGCACATTTAGCAGGTCTTCCAGAAATATGGCTGTGAGGGTGGCAGGCATGAACTTGTGGTCTGCTGGTCGTGTGATTGGGTTGTTGTCCATGAGTTGATCCTGCCTTATCAACGATTCACCTGTGCGTATCCCTAACTAGCCTACTTGAGGTCCGAAGGGAACACGTATATCTACTTATACGCAGGGCCGTCAGGAAGCGCTCGTCCTGCGACTGCACGCAAAATCGTGCAATCAGGTTGCAACTGGCCCTGCGTCGGGGTTTCTTTGGATGTATCCAGATCGTGCCGCGCTGCGCCGCCTGCCACGCAGTTCTCCCGACGGAACGCTGGTGCGGCTCGCGATCACTTGTGCCGCAAGATCGCTTCCGCGCTAACTTTCTGGCTGGGCCTCACAGTGATGTCATAAATCACATCGAGTGAGTAGCCACCCGCAAACTCACCGGCGAAGCGAACGGGATGCTGCCCTGCAGACAAAGGCGGCAACAGTGCCCAGTAACCATCGGCGACGCATTCATGCGGCCCGGCGTTTAACGACACTCCACAAAGATTGTCTTCCGCAGCCGGGGTGGCGTGCAAATATTGACCGAACTGGCGACCCTGAGAGCGTTCACATTCGCGTAGGGCTTGCTGTCGATTTCCAGTACGAGGTTAGAGGCCGTGTCGACAACAAAGGCGAGCACACCGCGCGCGTAGGCCTCCTGCAGTGGTGACCACGGGGCGCTACGCCACTCCGGTGGGTTGACCCAAAAACAGTCGTCAGTTCGCCGTAGCTCATTCCGAATGCTTTGGAGTTGACCGGCAGCGCTGGCCGCCTGGTCGGTTAGTTCCTCAGCTGCTTCACGACAACCACTGTTATCAATCCAGGCGGTTGATCCTTCTTATGAGCCTCGTTCTATTGTACTTGCAGCATGCAGGCGCCTCTATCAGCTAATGCATACGCATCAGCATCAGCGCTCATAAACAGCGCTGGTCTAGCGTTGTTGGCAAGGTGAACCGAAGCAATCCGCATCATTGGCCTGATGCAGATGCATCATCGGGAGAGTCGGGAGATCCTAGATCAAGCCCAGTTTGTGAGCCGTGTTGATAGCCGCCACCCGGCTATGCGCGCGCAACTTGTAGAGAATGTGCTGGGTGTGATTGCGCACCGTGGCTGGGCTGATGCACAAGTCCAAGGCCACCTCGGTCGTATCCTTGCCTTCGGCCAACAGGGCGAGCACTTCGATTTCCCGCTTGCTCAGCGCGCCGCGCTGGTGGTTGGCGGACGGGCGACCACCGGCAGGCGCGGTGAGATCACCTTCGCCTCCGCAGCGGTCGGGGCAGCACATGTGCACAAACAGTTCATGGCCTGCGCCGTCGCGAACCAGCAGAGTGCACAAGCTAAACCGCTGCAACCCGTTGGATGCCGTCATGAGGAACAACTCATGGCCCTTGACAGACTGATGACCGAACGCCATTTCACGCAACGGGCAACCCTGGCAGCAGTACCGGTTGCCGAACAGGTCCTGGCCTGCCAGGAGTTCCCAGCAGCGTCGGCCCAACGCGCTCGCCTCCGCATAACCGAAAGTGCGCTCGGCCGCCGCATTCCAGGCCACGATCATCCCGTCGCGGTTGACCGCGTAGGCTGGTTCGCCGGTACTGATCAAGAGCCCTGAACTAGCCATGTGGTTGCGGCTTCTGGAACGCTTGTTGGACCAAACCTGGGCACTTCAGTCGGTCAAGTTGATTGCGGTATTACAGGCCTCTGGCCGGCGCGGCCCAAGGTCAGTAAGAGCACCCCCAAGAGTGTTTAGGCTTAGCTGAATGTTCAGAACTACACCATACGTATTAGTACGTAGCTCTAGTGCGATATCCGACGGCGGTTATCAACGCGGGTCACCAGCTGGGCGCGATCTAGGTTCTCGCGACCCTCCGGCTGATGCATCTGCACCAGGTCAATGATGTGGATTACTTCGGTTGACGTGACAGCAACGCTGAACCGACGCTATTCGCGAGCGTTGATGCTGATTCATTCGCATTAGAAGAATGAGCCATCCGAAGGATCCAATGGCACAAGTACAGGGCGTAGAAAGGCGGTGGAAGTTCGCCTTCACGCGTTTAAGCTGAATTGGAGTCTCGTGATCGCGGGCACCTAAGCCGCCAAGGGAATAGCAAAATGAAAACCAAGTCAGCCATCGGCCTTGTACCAGGCTTTCTGAAAAAGCTGATCTTCATGTTGGCTCTTGTTGGAAATTCTCCGGCATACGCCCTGTCATATTCCGAAGTTGAGCCGAACAATCCCTGTGTTAGTGCTCAAGACTTGAGTTCGGCTCTGGTACCCTTGCAAGTCGCCGGGTACAAAACACAACCGAGCGGAAATGCTGTAGATTTCTATAAGTTTTCTGCAGTGCCCGGGAAACAATTGCGGGCAGAGCTGGGTGGGGATACTTCCCAGCCAAATCCCCTCACAGCTTTTGGGGTAGGGGTGTTTACAGCCGACTGCCCAGTTACGCCGAATTCCAGCGCATTTGCGAATGTCTCTGCTGCGCGGCTGGATTTCACCGTTCCCGCTAATGGCACATTCATCATTGGAGTGACTGCATGTTGCGACATGAGTTTTTCGGGTAGCGGGACGATCGAAGGCGCGTATGTACTGGCTGTCCAACCACTGACACTGGTTTCTGGCGCTGCGTTGACGCCGCACACTTATCGGCTCACAGACCTCGGCACGCTAGGGGGCGCTGGAAGCTTTGGTTTTGCCCTTAGCGCCACGGGGCGGGTGACGGGCGATGCCTACACAGTTGGCAATGCATCACAACACGCGTTTCTGTGGAACGGGACCACGACGGAGGATCTCGGCACTCTGGGGGGCACGTCAAGCTATGGCCGTGCCATCAATGATGCGGGTCAAGTGACTGGTTATGCCAAAACGACCGCTGATGAGGCTTTTCATGCCTTCCGCTGGAACGGCAGCACGATGCAGGACCTCGGCACGCTGGGAGGGGACACAAGCAGTGGCAATGCCATCAACGCCTCTGGGCAGGTGACGGGCAGCGCCTTCGTGGTTGGCGGTGCGGCGCTGCATGCGATTCAGTCAAAGGGCGATGCAGCGCATTTAGGGATCATAATACCGCCCGATCCATTCCAGCACGCGTTTCTGTGGAACGGGACCGCGATGCAGGATCTCGGCACGCTTGGTGGCTCGGACAGCATCGGGAAGGCCATCAACGATGCGGGGCAAGTGACAGGATGGGCGGCAGTCAACTTTTTCGCGAGTCATGCCTTCCGGTCGAACGGGGCCTATATGCAGGACCTCGGCACGCTAGGGGGTTCGAACAGCGAGGGCATTGCCATAAACGCGTCAGGGCAGGTGACGGGAAATGCCTGGACGACTGGTGATGTGGCAGTGCACGCCTTCCTGTGGAAAGGCACTACGATGCAAAACCTCGGCTCCCTCGGGGGCAATAGCTTTGGCTCTGCCATCAACGCCTCCGGGCAGGTGACGGGCTATGCGTACATGGATCCCGGCAATGTAGTGGATCACGCCTTCCTTTGGAATGGCAGCACAATGCAGGACCTCGGCACGCTGGGCGGCACGAGAAGTGTAGGCCGTGCCATCAACGATTTGGGGCAGGTGACGGGCTTTGCCTGGACCGCAGGTAGTGCGGCTGATCACGCCTTTCTGTGGGACGGGGCGGTGATGCAAAAACTGGATAGTCTCGTCGATCCCAATGACTTACTGAAGCCGTACGTCTCATTGAGTCAAGGGTGGAAAATCAACTCTCGCGGCCAGATTCTTGCTTCCGGCTGCGACAGCCGCACCAGCGAGTGTCACGCCTACATCGTGAGTCCGATTCCCATCATCGGTCCGAAGGTCGTGCCCGACACGAATTCGGACGGGGTCCAGGATGTGGCGGTAATTCGAGATGAGCCGATCCGGGCGGAGATCCGCAGCGGCAAGGATGGGGCGCTTATCAAAACGCTCGTGTTCCTTGACGGTACGATGATTCCGCTAGATGCCCAAACGCTTCCAGATTCAGACGGTAATGGTATACCCGAACTCGCCATGCTGGCGATTAGGAAAAGCGATAATCGCTGCGTCGTACAGGTTCGCAACATCGCGGGCACACCTGCAGCGCGATCAATCTGGTTTGCGGCGGGTCAAATGCCGGTGTCCATGGCCGTCATCAAGAGCGATACGGACAACAACGGCGTACCCGAACTTGCGGTCTTGTCGAGGCGCAACTCCGACGGACGGGGACTTGTTGAGGTCAAGAATGCTTCTGGGGTGGCCAATGCAAAATCAATCTGGATGGGTGTCGGGCTGACGCCTCTCGATCTCGAGATTGTGGACGATGCCGACAAGAATGGTGTTGCCGAAGTGGCCGTACTATCCCGTCGCAACAGCGATGCGCGGAACGTGGTTGAGGTGAAGAACGCGGCCGGGGCGACCAACCCCGCCACCTTGTACTTCATGGCAGGAGATACTGCCATTGACTTGGCGATCGTGAGTGACGCGGACGGCAATACAGTGCCCGAGGCGGCGGTGCTGTCCTCCCGCAACTCGGATGGGCGCAATAGTGTTGAGATCAGGAACGCCGCTGGGGCAGCAAATCCTAGCAAGGTCTGGTTCGCAGCTGGTTACCGAGCCCTGGCTGTGAAACAAATCGCTGATGCGGACGGCAACTCGGTGCCTGAAATCGCGGTGCTGTCTACGCGGAAAAGCGATGGTCGGTCTATGGTGGAGGTAAAGAATGCGGCAGGCGCGCCCAACCCGAACGCGCTGTGGTATCCCGCCGGATTTACGGCTCGTGATCTGACGATCTTCGAGGATGTCGATGGCAAAGGCATCGAGGATGCGGACGTGTTGCTAACGCGAGCCAGCGACGGTCGTATTTTGGTCCAGAGCCATAACGCGGCTGGTGCGCTGGAAACGAGGAACTATTGGTTTTCGCCGTAGACACACAAGGACGCCACGCCCAGGGTGGATTCCTCGGAATCAAGACATTTGCGACCCCGGCTCCGCGCCGGGGTTTCTTTGGATTCATCTGGGTCGCGCATTGAAACCACGGCACGGGTGCGCTGGGCCGCCATTCCCCGACGTTGTTGCCGCGAATGTAAGGGAAATGATGTCCGGCAACTCAGACAGGACTCAACCCGGAAGAGGGTAGGGCGGGAGAACTTTCAGCGCGTCTAATCCAACTGACAGTCTCAGGCAGGGATAAGCAGGACGTTTGGCCTCGTTTCTTGCGCTCCAAGCGGCTGACCGCAGGGCGAGGGCCCAGCGGTCAGCCTATTCCTTACGCACAGCTCCTTCGCTTTCCTTCGCGCCGCCCTCAATCCGACGGGGAGGAACAAGCCAACTCCTCCACGCTGCAGGCGAGCGGAGACCACATGGCGCCGCTGCCCGGCGGTAAGCCTTCGATTGGCGGACCCGAATATCTGGTGCTACCTGACTTGATGAAGACGGCAACGACCTGTCCTTCCGGGCAGCTAAAGAGTCCTTCGTAAGGGCTCAGCAGTCCCGCAAACGGCGTTTCCGTGTCATTGAGATCATCGTACTTGATGAAAAAGGTCGATTCGTCACCGCACTGCAAGACGACATTCGAAAGTTCCTTGCTCGAACAGACGTGCGCGGTATCGGTGTCCTCCAGGCAGGCGTCGATTTCGGCCAGACTTTTATCTCCTGGCCCGGCTGCGGCCTGCATTGAAAGCAGCAAGGCGCTGCCCGCCACAGCGATCCTGAGTCGTCCGGTGCTTGGTGCCAATTTGGTCTTGAGCATTTCGCGTTCTCCTGTCGGTTAAATGCGCGCGAGCCCGCGCGATGCAGGGACGCAAATGCGCCAGCAGAACCGGTAGAGAATCGGCGGGGACGGCGGGTCCAGCCCGATGACTGGCACAACCCCGCTGGTCGCTGGCAACCCCGCTGTCATGGACGTTCCCGTCGGTAGACCGGTGGCTTTGCGTCCCCATCTTTCGATGGGTTTGCCCTTGTCAACGCAGCTTGATTCTCACTGGCGCAATGAAAGGCGTCAATCCGCAATTGACAGAATGACGTTATTGGCGACGAACGGTCGCTGCGCCTGTTACGTCAGGGCCGTTCCCGCGAGTGGGGATGCGTCAGAGATGTTTTGCGGACAGCTCGCGTTCCGCGGCGATGCGCAGGGTTGATCGGGAAGCCTGCACAGCGGTTCAGAGTCCCGCTTAATTCCCATTCTGTAAAGTGCGGACCATACCATCGGGCAATTGGTAGATAGTCCAAGTGGCGCCGCAGGGACCTCGCGGCGGAAGGCCAGGCATGTCGAGATCCAAGACCTTTAACGGCCAATTCGCCAATGGAAGCGTCGCGCAGCTGGCGGTTGGCGATGCGGCGCCGTGGGCAGGCTCGGACCGCCTGACAGTATGGATAGCGTCGAACGACGCGGTGATTCGATCGGGTGTCGCCCAGCGCCTGGCGGTGGAGCCTGATATCCAGGTGCTCGGCGCGTGTCCGAGTGATGATCTGGCGTTGGCACTCCAGCTGAGCGAGCGACGTCCGTTTCTCGTGCTGATCGATTGGCTCGATGGGCCGATGAGACGGCGGGCGGGCCGCGCGGCCAGGCACTATGCATCACTCGCTCCGCGAGTGTTGCTGCTGGCGCGATCCCCCGGTGCTGCGCTGGTCGAGACGATTCTCCGCCATCGCCTGCATGGCTTCCTGTGCGCCGAGACGGCGATCGCCGATTGCGTTCGGGCGATTCGTCGAGTGGCCGCAGGCGAAATCTGGGTCCCGCGCGCGTTGCTAGCCACCGTGCTCGCAGACCTGATGCGCCACAGATCCACGGCGGACCGCATGCACCGCGAGATTGGAGGCGCCGATGACAGCGCCAGCCAAGTCACCGGCCGCGAGCGACAGATAGTTATGCTGGTGCGCCAGGGTTGGACCAACAAGCAGATCGGACGCGAACTCGGCATCGTGGAAGAAACGGTGAAGAAGCACCTGCAGCACATCTACGACAAGCTGGGAGTGCGCCGACGCGCGTTGCTCGTAGTCCGCGAGAATCGTGCGAACTCTGCCCGCTTTGATTGAGCGACAGTCGATGCTTCGGCGGGCACTCGCTCCGATCAGAGCGTCACACGAAACGCATTCGTCTTCGTGACCGTGGCATACCCGCCAAGCACGCTGCTCATGATCACATCCCATACAGGGTCGCTTCCCAGCCCGCCCCTGCGGCCATTCCTGACTTTCGGCACACAAACCCTGGCGGTCACGAAGTCTCCCGCGCTGTCGTAGGTCGTGTTCCGCACGTTGGGGAGCGGACCGGTGCCGCCGGCGAAGCTGATGCGCAGCTCAGGAACGAAACTCGTGCCGTAGATCGTCATGTCGACGCAGCTGTTCTGCGAGGCGGAAACCGGCGAGATGCTGTCGATCGTGGCGGCGGCTAGCGTCGTGCAGGACCCACGGTCGGCGACATATCGCCCGTTTGAACCATCGCCGATTTCCACGCGGCGGCAGGACTCATTGTCCGATTCACTCGTCTCCAGCAGCAGCCCTTTCGGATCGAATACCTGTCTCAGTCTGTACATCCCCGGTGCAAGGTCGCCGATGAAGAGGTTCTGACCCGCAAGGTTTGCACCATACGTGTCGCCCCAGCCCACCGACATGCCCTGTGTGTTGAAATCGGGGTCCTGCGTAGGGCAGGTGCTGAAGACGGCGCTCGCCGAGGCCCCGCTCAGCTGAATGTTCACGGCCGTGGTGTCCATGATGCAGAACGTAGTCTTGGTACCCTTGCGCGGGCTCTGCGGGCTGGCCGTGTCCTCTTCGAGGATGTAGTTTGCGTAGTCGTTGAAGTGCACGTGATTGTGCGCGGGATGGTACTCGGCACTGCCGGCCGGTCGATCGTAGTAACTGCCGCCGGAGCAATACACACGCTGGTCCACGGGCTGCTTTGTCTGGCCGGTCGTCGGATCCGTTTGGGGCGACCGCGGTACGAGTTCGAGATTGCCGTTGCCGGAGTTCCAGCTTGTAGCGCTGAATTTCATTTTGCCGGCGTCAAGCATCGCGATGTCACGGGCAGGCAAGGCGCGCACATTCGGGAGCAGTGCAACTTCGCCCGCTGGGCACGCCGCGAGGCTCGATAGCGCAAGCGCCTGGCTTGCAGGTACCAGCCACCACAGCCACCGGCGATTCCTTCGGATCGACCTGCTCATGCCAACGTCCATGCAATGCTCCCGTGCATTCTTTCGTATCCGTTCGACGCTACAGTCGCACGTTGCCGCAGCCGGAGGGCCGCGGCAACGTGCGAAGCCGGCTAGGTTCCGGTGTTACTCACACTTCTCGACCTTCGGGTCACACTTGTCCGTGCAGGTGTAATCCGACAATACGAGCCGGCCACCGAGGGTCGTCGAGGCTGCAAGCAGTTCCCCTGAGGCGATGCAGTTGAAGTGCTGCACCGAGAGGTTGATCTTCGAAGGACCGACGACACAGTAGTCGCCGCTGGACCACAAGGCGGTCAGCGTGCCTGCGGGCGCTCCGGGGATCTGGTTGTTCACGAAGTGCCACCTGCCCGAATCGGTCCTGCAGGTCTGACCGTGCAAGTTGGCGAGATCTGCAGCCACAGCCGATCCCGCCGCAAGCAGCGCGAAAGGCACCAGTAAATGTCGCATTTTCATCATCTTCTCCTGGAATTCGACAAGCCATTCACAATTGTTTATCTGCTGGTCATCTCGGCAAATGGCTGGCGGTTGCTTCCACCCGACAGTCAGACGCCCGAGATGGGCCAGTCAGCCCAGTTCCATTTCCGGACCTGATTCGGCTGCAACGATTGATCGTCGGTTCCTGCGTAGCTAGTCCACGGAAGGGGAATTGACTTTTCGGGGCTTGCGACTTAACGGGCCCGCACTAAGTTAAATGAAGCTCGGCGCAGCCAAAATGCCTTCGGTGCGGCCTCTAGCTCGGTTCAACGCTCCCGCGCCGCGAAATATCCCGGCCGATATCGGGCCCGCTATGCTGTTGCCGCGACCGGGACGCCAGTCCCGCGAAAAGACTTCTGCACAGACAGCTGGCGTCGGGACGCCTGCTAACGCGGCCTGATTGGCGTGATCCAGTCACCCATACCTGAAGCTACGTATTAGTACGTATTGAATAATTCTTTGGGCGGGAGGCGAATGCGCCGATCGCTGTCATATTCGCGCAGAGAGGCGCGGGGGAGGTGGCTGCATACTCAAGTGAGGCGTTCAAGAATGAGGAGGATAATCAAATGGCCAATCTGATCAGGAAATCTCTTTTCCGTTTCTGGAAGCACACGGGGGGAAAGGCCCTGATATCGGCAACATCACTCGTGGTGTTGGCCAGCGCGGCTGCGCTTGCGCCAGCGTCTTCCGGGGCAGCCACACCGTTTGACAGGAACTTCGATGCTCGTTTCATGGCCGGCGACTGGTGGAATTGGGCCTTGGCGGGGCCGCCCGATGAGAACCCCATAACGGATCCGGATGGCCGGAACTGCGCCCTCCGGCAGCAGGGGAAGATCTGGTTCCTCGCCGGCAACTTCGGCGGTGGCCTTGGCGAGCCCAATCCCGTCACACGTTATTGCACGATCCCAACTGGTAAGTCGCTCTTTCTCCCGTTGTTCAACGCGCTTTGGTGGACACCGGAGGATGGACCCACGGCTCGCGCGGTCCGGGTCTTTGCAAATGCGCAAGTGGCCGTTCCGTCTGTGAAAGTGAAGCTCCAGTTGACGGTCGACGGTGTGAAACTGAACGATCCGTTCGCATACCGTGCGCAATCGCCGGCTGGGGGATTCGCATTCAATGTCATTCCGGGCTCGATGGCCGACCTGGTATTCGGAGTGCCGGTGGGAATTCATGATCCCGCAGTGGCAGACGGTTACTGGGTGCTGTTGAAACCGATGAGTCCAGGACCCCATACGGTTCACATCCAGTCATCATCCGGTTCGGCGTTCGTGGTCGACGTGACCTACAAGTTAACGGTTCTCTAGAAAAGAGAAGATATTTTTCGGCAAGTCAAGATTGCAGTGAACCTGCCAACCCCGGCTCCGAGCCGGGGTTTCTGTTTGCGGCAGCGGCATCCGGGCCGAAAGCTCCCTTGCATCCTGGAATGGGCAAGATCACTCGCCGCCGTGCTTGCCACTTGCTGCTAAGCTAATGGCGCAGTCATTGGGTGCGTGTCAGATTCATGCCTGCGCCAACGTACGACAGTCATTGATCTGGCGAGTCTATCGTTCCGACGAATGGAGGTCTCGAGCATGAACCCATCATCTTTTCAGCTTACGATGGCCATATTCATGGTGGCCGTGAGCGGCGCCCTGGTCGTGTGGTTTTGGAGATATCGCGCCGCTGACTCGCAGAAGCGCATGACGCAGATGTTGACGCGGGCCGGCGTGACACCCGAGGTTCTCAGGCGTGGTGACGTCGAGGCCATCATCAAGGACGTACGGAGCCGGTGTCGTACGTGCAGCTCGGAGGGCGTATGCGAAAGGTGGCTCGCCGGAAAAATCGAGGGCGAAAACGATTTCTGCCCTAATGCGGAAATATTCCGCAGCTTGGCCAAGACCACCGGGCCGATCGCACCCTAGGGCAAGGCAACGCAGTTCTGGAGCGGCGACCACCTCCGACAAGCGGCGCGCACCTAAACAACTTCAGGGCGGCGTTGAATCCAACTCGCGTTGCCGCTGCCGATTTGACACGAACCTCCGCCCCGCGTCGGGGTTTCGCTGTCAACCGAACAGGTTGCTCAGGTACATCCAAGCGCGATCTGGATGGATCCCGACTGTCCGAGCCAATCATCCATCTGGGCCTTCGTGATCTTCCACGAAGCGGCCTTCCTGGTGGCCTTGCTCAATTTCCATATCACCCGCACTTCGTAATCGAAGAAACGCAGGGCGGCGCACGTCGCCTGGATGTCGGGAACGGCGTAGTAGACCTGCGCCTGAGCGACAGTCCTCTCAAGGATCCTGGCGGGGCCGAAGCCGGTCACGTCGTCGTGTAATGTCTGCAGGAGGACGGCGGGGGCAGTATCAACAAAGGTGCGGAAATTGAAATCTTGTGCCCCGCCAAATCCACCAATGCTTATCCACGGTCCAGTCGGATCGGCAGTGGTAAACGCACTTCCAGACGGGTAGAGATCAGCCGTGTGGTCCCAGTATGCCAATTGGCTCGCCCCGCCCTTCAAGACTATGGCGAGAACATCACCTGCCCTGACCGAAATGCCGGGTGACAAATCGGCACCTACGAATGCGTGATCCACACCGGAAAACTCGATCGTTGCAGAAGCAAGTGCCGTGCCCGGAACCGCTACCGGCTGTCCGCTGGTCGTGTTCCATATCTCGAATACCGCGCTGCCTGTGGCACCTACCCCGAATAGTTCAACCTCGAATCGCGACAGCGTTCCCGTTATCCCAACCGTAAATGTCTGCGCTCGATACTCCCCAGCGATCTGAGCGAAACCGCTAAACGGGTTTTCATTTGCCTGATCCAGTGTGGGTGCTGCCTGGACTTCGATCGCTGCGGCCAGTAATTCCACGGTGAGAATCGCCAGTAACAGCGTCTTGCATTTCATCAACGTCATGACACCTTTCCTCCTGAGGCGAACCGAGGGCTCGGGCTTGCCCCGAATGACGCGAAGGCACATCGCGACAGCCCGTGTCATCTGTCTACGCCTCGACCGGGCGCTGGTCAGTGACTAAATCACATTGAGTATCACTCGTTACCCCCGCCGTGGGGGACGACGTCGCCGTCTGTTGACGAGTCACCAGCGGCTATTGCCGCGCCGCATGTCTTCCCGGCTCAGGCGAATCGGGAAATGCCTGCGAATGCGAGCATCCGCCGCCGGGTCGATGTACTCGGGGTAATAGTCGACGAGCAGCTCATGCACCCGTGCATGTGCAGCCTCGTAGATGTTCCTGTGGCCCGCCTCTTCCCATGCGCCGGGCGTGGACCGATCGGCGAGCGTCGGGTACAGGAACTCGCTCTCCATCAACTTCAACGTCTGCGGATGGCCGAGATAGTGCCCGGCGCCGCGTACGGTTTCCGCAATCACGTCATACGACAGGGTTTCGTCGTTGACCTCGATGCCGCGCAGGATGCGCTGGATGTTGCCGAGCATGTCGTTGTCGATGACCATGCCCTCGAATGACTGGCCGATCAGGCCGCCGACCATGCCGGGATACGCGGCAATCAGGTTCGCACCCGCCATTGCGGCGGTCACGTTGGTCAAGGCCTTCTCGTAGCCAGCCTGGGCATCCATCGTCTTCGCGTCCGTCATGCCGGCAGCAACGCTGCTGACCAGGCCAAAATGATTGCAGAGCTGGGCCGTGGCGGCCATCACCAGGGCCTCCTCGCCGCTGCCGCCGCTGAACGCGGCGGTTCGCAGGTCGGATATGAAGGGCCACATGCCGAAACCGAGCGGGCTTCCGGGGCGCACCATGTTGACCACTGCGAGACAAGCCAGGGACTCGGCGAAGCACTGAACCAGTGACCCGGCCAGCGCTGCCGGAGATGTTGCGCCAGCCTGTGGGGCGACCGCGATGTCGTACACGAGACCGAGCTCGGCCATTCTTACCATGACCTTTGCATTGTCTTCGCCAAAACGCAGTGGCGAGACGACCGGGCAGCCGCCGAGGATACAGAACGGCCGCTTCATGAAGCCGCCTTCCTCGCCGAGATAGGAATCGAACAATGCAATCAGCGGTTCGATATGCGCGACCTGCGTCACGCCAAGCCCGATGCTCTTTCTTGTTCCAGCCAGCGTCGCATAAGCGGTGTTGATGTCGTGCACCAGCACTTCACCGCTCAACTCCGCCGCGATGAATGGCTGTCCATAATCGTGGATGTGTTCGAGCTGATCGGCGAGCCGTGCCGCATCATAGATATCCACCAGGTGCGAGGGCCTGAATGACTGCATGGCGTAATCGAGCACCGAGACCGCCTCGCCCGAAGTACGGAACAGCACTTCGGTACCCCGGACAACATGATCATTGCTGGGATCCGGTGCATGCAGTACGTACTCCTTGGCCGAGACGCTGATCATGTCCTCGACCAGTGCGCGCGGAAAACGCAGGCGTTGATCCTCTCCAAGCGTGCAACCCCCGGGCAACGCGTAGTGCAGGATCTCGGGGATCGGCGCTCCCATGCCGAGTTTCTCGAGTACGTCGAGCGCCGTCTGGTAGATGCGGTTGATGGCCGCTTCGCTCAAAGGCTTATAGGTTCCGCCCGGCTGTCCCGCATGGACGACGCCGTGTGAGCCATGTGCAACGCGCGCGGCGCGGCGCATTTCCCTGCCACCCGATCGGCGAGTCCGCGCCACGCTTGCCTGCGTTGATTGGCTGATTTCCGAGTTCATCCCGGATCATCCCGGTCGCTTGAACCAGCTGGAACTCTAATCCCCCGAAGGATCGCCAATATTGACTTGGGTCAAGCCGACTACGACAGAGACAGCGAACCTGCCTCACCCTCGTGCGGTCACGGAAGCCCCGTCAGCAGATCGCCAACCAGTCAACGGACAAGTTTGCTGAAAGCGCGCGACTTCACACTTGCGACTGAATCAAGGCGAATTCGCTGTGGCGGCGGGTCAGCCGTGGCATAATGCGCCCCACATCAAAGGCCCTCCAGGACGGGGGGTCGAGCGGCCAAGGATCTGGCCGATCGCCGGGTGTCTTACCGCTGCCCGGCCCACCACGATGCCCTTAATTAGACGTGAGCCATCTGGCCCACGCTCTTTGTTTGTGTCTGCCAAGAAAAGGTAATGAGTCATGATTGTTACAGCCCTGGTGATTGCAGTCAGTCTGGTCTGCTACGTCGCGAATGAGATTGCGCAGTAGACTCACCGCGCAATGAAATCCGGCACGCCGGAAAGATTGTGCCCGCCAGGCGGGCGTGCGACGATTCCGCGCACATCTAGATGAGTCCTGAGCGATGAACAAACGTGTCGCGCTGGTTACAGGTGGTGGCCGGGGGATCGGGCGCGAGGCGGCGCTGCTGCTGTCGGCAGCGGGGGCGCGAGTAATGATCGTGTCGCGCAGTGCGACGGAACTGGCAGCCGTGGGCCTCGAGTACGTCGTGGCCGATCTCGGCACCGCCGAGGGTTGCGCCCTGGCCGTTGCCGAGACCGAGCGACGACTCGGGCCAATCGATGTGCTGGTCGTTAACCATGGCATCGGCTCAGCCCACGAGCGGCTGGTGTGGGAGCAGGATCCCGAGGTGTGGCGCGAGACGATGCGCGTCAACCTCGACGGTCCGTTCGAGCTCGCGCGGCTGACAGTAGGCGGCATGTGCAAGCGCGGCTTCGGCCGGCTCGTATTCACGAGTTCGACCGCCGGCGAGAAAGCGGAACGCTCCGGCAGCGCGTACACCGCCTCCAAGCATGGGGTTATCGGGCTCGCGCGTGCGGTCGCCCAAGACGCCGGGCCGTTCGGAGTCACCTCAAACGCCGTGCTGCCTGGCTGGGTGCGAACGGCAATGGCCGAGCGCTCGGCGAAGACCGAATCCGAACGGCGCGGCATCAGTGTCGAGCAGGTTTGGCGCGAACGCGCCGCGATCTACCCGCAGAACCGTGTTCTGGAACCACGCGAGGTCGCCCAGGTGATTGCGTTCCTGTGCAGCGACGCTGCGGGGGCCGTGAACGGCGAGGCAATCACCGTGGCTCTCGGCGGCATGTGGTAGGCGGTCGATAACGGACGTCCGCCGGCAACAGAATCCCCGGCGCGCGGCCGGAGTTCGTGGGACTGATAGCGGGGGCTTGTATTCAGATCACCCAACCGGCCAGCTCGCTGAGATACTGCTTCGCCGATCGCGGCAGTAATCTCAGCGAGTATGCCGGATCGATAGGCCCGGCTACGGGCGAGTAACCCCGTAGGTCTTTTGTGAAATGAGGGCGCCAGTCGTGGCGTTCATGAAGCGCACCGTAACGTTCTCGCCAGCAGTATCGTCAAGCGGGTCAACAGGGTAGCTGGTGGTCAGCATGATCTCATTGTTGCCATCCCCGGTGACGTCCACTCCATTGAAGCCGTCCGTATACTGATTCACGGTATAGGTCCAGACGGTGCCGGCAGCTGAGGAGAGATCCGCCGAGTAAACCAAAGTCCGGTAGGACTCTTTCGGTTCGTTAGTCCCAGACTCGTTGCATCGCATCTTCATTCTGATCGCCATGTGTGCCCGTGTCGAGCCGATATCACCGAGAAACGTCGAATCAAAGTCAAAATCTTCATTTTCCGCCGTGGTGCAAGGCGGCGCAGCGACGGCCATAACCTTTGCGAGCGATGAGTGCAATAAGGTTGTCGTACCCCCCGCATAGACCTTGAACCTCACATAGAAATTGTCGGGATAACCATCTGCGGTAGTGTCTCTGGCAATAAAGGAGGGAACGATTGTCTCGACTCCAGGACTTGCGGCTACCACCTCCCTGGCCAGCGATGAAAAGTCTGAAAATTCGTCGTCAGCGCTGGCGAACTGTACGCCCGCCGACAAACCGATTGCCGCGACACTTGCAAGAAATCGTTTCATTTCCGGTCTCCGATTGTTGAATATCGCCCCACCGCCGCACGCAGGGCCACAGGTCGTTGCTTCTGCTTACCATTTGGTTTGGAGCCGCGGCAGTTCTCCACTAAAAGGCTCTCCGGCTTGGAAGTTCCGGTTATTACTAGTCTCTAAGACGGCTACTCGCAATACGTACTTACTCGTATCTAGCGCGTTGTTTCGAATTCGAACATGAGCGTTGGACTGCCACTGGGCACCCGCTTCGGGACGAGCGTCTTCAGGCGCTCAGGCAGGATGCGCGGATCCAGAAGGCCGTATCGGACAAAACTGACGAGATCATCGAACTCCTGATCCGAGAGCCCAATTGGCGTCTGCAGCAGCGGATCAAGCCTCTCGAGTACAGGATCGATCGGGCCAAGCGCCCCTTGCAGATCCGCGGGAAGCAATGCGGTGTTGTAGCTGAGTACTGACGCTCGCGGATCCAGATGATGGCGAATAGCATCTTCGAGACGGACGAAGGCGCCGTTGTGCATAAACGCCGGCATTACGGCGACATTGCGCAGCGGCGCCGTCCGGAACATGTAGCGATCCGCAGGGTTCCCGGTGACTTGCTCGAGACCAAAGTCCTCGTCCTGGCCCGGTCCATCGAACGTCACGTTGCCGATTCTGGGAACAACCTGTGGCACGCCGATGACGTGCTGCCTGAAGTCGCTGAACATCTCGTTGGATTGCCCGGCGACAGCGTGGCATTGCACACAGCCCGCCTTCCCGAAGAAGAGCAGCGCGCCCCGCTTCTGGCGCTCCGTCAAAGCGTTGCGCTGGCCGCGGGCAAAACGGTCGAGCGGCGCGTCGGCGAATACGAGTGTGAACTCAAACTCGGCTATGGCCCTGCCGAAGTGATCGAAGCTGATGTCTTCGCCGGCGGCGATCTCGCGAAATGCCTGGGTAAACAACTTCCGGTATTCACTGATATCGTTGATGCGTCGGAGCACCTCCGTTCGAATGTCACTGCTGCTTGCGCCCGGTGAAAAATTGAACCCGGCAGCCTCGACACGTTCCGTGGGCGGAATGAATGCCTGCGCGACCAGCAGATGCGGCAGGTAGGAAAGCGATAAGGCTTCGGGTGGCGGGAACCGGAATCCGCCACTATTGTCAAATGGATCCCCGGACAAAGCTGCAAACCGTGAGTTCCACATCAGCGCGGGATACAAGGCTGCGTTTACCGCAACCGGCGTGCGTCGCTGATTGCGCGGCCCGGCTCGATTGGGGCCAACGACCAGGTTGTTGTCAATTCCTATGGCGATTGGCTGCGTGTCTCCGAAGCCATTGGTCGGCGAGTGGCATCCACCGCAGGTATTGTCACCATTCAGGCCGCTCACGGTATCGAACCACAGCAACCGGCCCAGATTGGCGCGCTTCCGGTCGATGGGGCGCCCGAGCTTATGCATGAATTGGGTCTGGATCGTGCCGGTGAACCCGTGGTTTGCGAGTACCGCGGCGAGTTCCTCGTCCAGTGGCTTGGAGTTCGCGGCATGGGCGCTCGACAGCGCCGAAGCATAGATCAATATCGCGGCGAAGGCACACGACGCAACCTGACGAGTCAGAAGGACGAAGTTGCCGGATTTCATGGTAGACCTCCGATTGACTGCTCCTTCATACGCGTTATCAGGGCCAGGATCAGTGACTAAGTTACAGATGGCGCTGGCTGTGAGATGATTTGGTGGCGTGAGTTCTGATTCCCATTCTGTCGAGGCACTGTTTCCCGAACTTGCACGCTTCGGCGACGAGGTCATCGCGCGTGTGGTGGGTTCGGCGCGCAAGGTCAGTCTGCCGGCGGGTTCGGCGGTTTTTCACGTGGGATCCGTCTGCGAAAAGTACCTGCTGGTCGTCGAGGGTAGCGTACGCGTGCAGGTGCTCACGGAGTCCGGTCAAGCGGTCGTGCTCTACCACGTCGGAGCGGGCAACTCCTGCATATTGACCACCGCGTGCCTGCTCGGCGGCGCGGTGTATCCGGCGGACGGGGTCACCGAGACATCCGTCGTCGCGCTGGTTATCGATTCGGCGGAATTCAAACGCGCCCTCGAGCAGTCACCGGGTTTTCGACGGTTCGTTTTCCAGAATATCGGCGAGAGGTTTGCGCAAGTCATCGGGCATTTGACGGAGACCGCTTTCGGTTCCATCGACCGTCGACTGGCCCAGGCGCTGCTACAAGGGCTTCAATCAGACCAAGTAGTTGCGTTGACGCACCAGGCGCTCGCGATGGAACTTGGCACGGCCCGCGAAGTAGTCTCGAGGCACCTGAAGCGCTTCGAACAGCAAGGCTGGGTTCGCTTGAGGCGGAGCCGGATTGAAGTGCTGGCTGAGGCGGCATTGCGGCGGCTTGCCGAATCAAATGGCGGGCAGAAAGACTGAAGCACGGTGGTTGGCAGTCGCCGCTGCCATCGTTTTCAACGCAGCGCTGCTCGGCGCGTGTAGCAGCGCCGTCGTCAAACAGAAACTGCTCGAGACCAGCGTGCTGCCTACCCCGCTGAAGGTTGGCCGCCCTATGAAGCTCGACGTGCTCGTCTTCAACGTCGAATACGGGGGCGGTCCGGCAACGGATGAAGCCATCCGACGGGTCAACGCGGACGTAGTCGGGGTCCTTGAGTCCTATGACCGCCTTCCGGAGATCGCCGCTGCGACCGGGTATCCCTATTTCAACACCAGCCTGCAAATCCTGTCCAAGTACCCGATCCTCGAGCCGTCTGGCGGCGACGGGCAATACGCCTTCATCGAGATCCAGCCCGGCTTCGCGGTGGTGCTCTGCAACATCCATCTGGATTACGTGAGGTACGGCCCCGATGGACTCCGCGCCGGGCTGGCGGTCGAAGACGTCATCGCGACTGAGAATGCGGTGCGAACCTCGGCGATCGCCGGACAGCTCCAGACGCTGCCGCCACTCGCGGAGCGCGGATACCCGGTCATCCTGACGGGCGACTTCAACGAACCCTCGAGCCTCGACTACACGGAGGCCGCCGCAGAACTCCCGCATCGGCCGCGGGTAGCCGTCGCCTGGCCGGTCAGCGAGGCTCTGCTGGCCGCTGGGTTCCGGGACTCGTTTCGCGAAGCCTATCCGGACCCGGTGCAATACCCGGGCGTCACGTTTCCGGACTTGAACGACCGCATCGACTTCATCTATGCGTCGGGCCCGACTGAGACGGTCGGCAGCATGCTTGTCGGCGAGGAGGGCGGTCCCGGCGTATCGATCGGCGTGTCCCCATGGGCATCCGACCATCGCGCGGTGGTCTCGACCTTCCGAGTCACGCCGCTCGCACTCCCTGCCATGGTTGCGGTCAACGCCCGCCTGCTGACAGTGGGTGAAAAGATTACCGTTACCTACGAAGCGCCCGGTTCCTCCGGCAACGCCGTGGCAATCGTGGTCCCTGGCGGCGACGCGGCGTCGGCGGTGCTGCGCCAGGACGCCCCGCAGGCGCGCGGCACGCTGATATTCGATACCTCGGCGCTGGACCCTGCTTCCTACGAGACGGTGCTCACCGGCCCGGGTGGAACAGAGATAGCACGCCTCTCGATCCTGCTGCGGGCAAGAGGCGCCCGGATCCGACTCGCGGCGGACCGAAAGGAATACGTCGTGGGCGAGCCGATCAGAGTCATGTGGACCGACGGTCCTGCCAATCGATGGGACTGGGTCGCAGTCTACCGAGCGTCGGCCGCCGACCCGAATGTTGACCGTTATTTGATCTGGGCCTATACCGGGATCCATTCTTCGGGCACGGTGCCACCATCAGTCGCGGGCTCGCTGACTCTGGGGCCGGACGCGGAGGGGAGCCCGTGGCCTCTTCCTCCCGGCGACTACGTGGTGCACTACCTCCTAGCGGACCAGTACCAGTCGGCAGGCAGCACCACCTTCACGGTCATGCCGTAGAGTCGTCTCGCACCGCGTCGTGTTTTTCCGGTCCCGACGGCCGGGCTATCATGGGCTTCCTCGAAGAAACGGGAGTCTGGTCATCGCCGCAATCAATCGTGCACGCGCCGCCTTCGATCGCGCTGTCACGTTCCTTCGCGCCGGAGACGGGGTGATGGCTGAGCAACTCTGCCGGGGAGCGTTAATTGATTTTCCCGGCGAACCCAATTTTCTGTCACTGCTCGGCGCGGCGTTGAATCGCCAGGGCCGTGGAAAGGAAGCCGAACCGCTGCTGCGCCGCGCCCTCGAGGAGGAGCCGGGTTACGCCAAGGGTCACGAAGAACTCGGCCGCAGCCTGTTGTTGCTTGGCCGGTGCGAAGAGGCCATCGAGCGCCTGCATCGGGCGCTGGAACTCGATCCGAAACTACAGTCAGCACAGCTGGCACTGGTCCAGGCGTTGACAGCGGCCGGTCGCGCAGAGCAGGCAGATGAAATGATGCAGGCATTCCTGCGCGGAGATCCGGCCCGCGAATTGGTTGCACAGGCGGCGGCGCATCACCGCGCCGGACGCCTGGAAGATGCAGAGGCGATTTATCGCGAAATCCTGCGTCGCGATCCGCGCAATCTCGAGGCGCTGCGGCTGCTGGCGCTGATTGCAATGAAAACCGAGCATTACGGCCAGGCTGAAAGCCTGTTGAAACGAGCCGTCGCGATTGCGCCGGATTTTCTCGCCGCCTGGATTGACCTGAGTCGCGCCCAGCTGGAGCGCCACGAGTTGCAGGCGGCGCTTGCCAGTATTGAGCGCGCCGTGCAACTCAGTCCGCATTCGGCAAATGTCCATATGAATCTTGCGAACGCGCAGGCGCGTTCGGGTCATCATGACCAGGCCGTCGCGAGCTATCGCCGCGCGATCGAGCTGGGGCCTGATCTACCGGGCGGCTACCTGGGACTGGGCAATACGCTGAAAACCATCGGCCAGCAGACCGAGGCCATCGAGGCGTACCGGCATGCCACTGCAATGCGCGCAGATTTGAGCGAGGCGTGGTGGAGTCTTTCGAACCTGAAGACCTTTCGCTTTGAGAACCACGAAATCGAGACGATGCAGCGACAGCTCGAGGCGCCGGAGTTATCTGACGAAGCCCGGGTACAATTCTGCTTCGCGCTGGCCAAGGCCAGCGAGGATCTTGGCGACTATGCGCGCGCGTTCGAGCTGTACGATCGCGGCAACCGCACACGACGCGCCCAGGAGCATTACGACCCCGTCGAAACCGAAGCCATCAACGATCGCATCATGAAGGTCTTCGACGCCGGGTTCCTGACGCAACACGCCGGGCTCGGCCATCCGGACCCGGCGCCGATCTTCGTCGTCGGTCTTCCACGCTCAGGCTCGACCTTGATCGAACAGATCCTCGCCAGCCACTCCCTGGTCGACGCGACCCACGAATTGCCCGAGGCAGGTCGGCTGATACAGCAGATCAACCGCACTCGGCACGACAGGATCACCTATCCCGAGGCGGTACGCGACTTTGCCGGCGAGACCTGGGCTGCGCTTGGCCGTACCTACATTGATCAGACCCGCAAGCACCGGCGCGATGCGCCTTACTTCATCGACAAGATGCCGAACAACTTCGCGAGTATCGGGCTGCTCAACCTGGCGCTGCCGAATGCCAAATTCATCAACGCCCGGCGCCACCCGCTCGACACCTGCTTGTCGTGCTACAAGCAACTGTTCGCCCGGGGCCAGCCATTTACCTATGACCTGATGGAACTCGGCGAGTACTACCTGCAGTACGATCGCATGATGGCGCACTGGCATGCGGTGCTGCCGGGGCGGGTGCTCGACGTGCATTACGAATCCGTCGTGGCGGATCAGGCGGCCCAGACCCGGCGCCTGCTCGAGTTCTGCGGGTTGCCATGGGAGGACGCTTGTCTCCGCTTTTACGAAACCGAGCGTGCAATACGCACGGCCAGTTCGGAGCAGGTGCGTCGCCCGATCTATAGCAGCGCCATTGGCGTCTGGCGGCATTACTCGCAGCAACTCGCCGGCCTGATAGAAATTCTGGAGCCGATTCTGGCGCCGTTGCCGCCCGGGGACCGACCTTAGGCAGGCACGCGCGAGTCTTGCCGCGGCGGGACGCGACGCCGGATCGCGGTGCAGGGTGGATTCGGTTCGGAAGTTGGTCTATTCTCGGGACGATCGGTCCGTCCGGTGAGGGGGAAGTATGGGCTCAAGAGACGCCGCCAAAGTCCCGGTGACCAGGGTCGCGTACGCCGTGTCGATCGTCCTGGCCGGCAGCTACTCTCCCGGTGTCGTCGCGCAGACCAGGACCGCGAGTCTCGAGGAGATCACGGTGACGGCCCGGAAGCGCGAGGAATCGCTGCTCGACGTCCCGCAGGAAATACAGGCGATCGGTCAGCGAGAGATCGAACGGGCCAACGTGAACGGTCTCGATGATTTCGAGCGCTTTGTTCCCAGCCTGAGCTACAACTCCGTGGCGCCCGGTCGTGGCTCGATCTATTTTCGCGGCGTCGCCGACGATTCCTCCTCGTTCATCGCCGATTCCTCCGCAGCGATCTATCTCGACGAACAGCCGCTGACCCAGAGTTCGCTTACGCCGGAAGTCCGTCTGGTCGATATTGAGCGCATCGAGGCGCTGCCCGGGCCGCAGGGCACGCTGTACGGTGCCAGCTCCCAGTCCGGTACCTTGCGTTACATTACCAATAAGCCGGACCCGAAGGCCTTCGAGTCGAGCGTCAGCCTGGACGGAAATTCCGTGCAGGACGGAGACCAGGGCTACGATATCAGCGGTGTGCTCAACCTGCCCTTGAGTCAGAATCTCGCTATCCGGCTGGTCGGTTTCACGGCGCGCGACGCCGGCTTCATCGACAATGTGCTGGGCACGAGTCTCGGCGGCACGTTCGACAATGCCGATGTCGTCGGCAAGGACATCAACAGCGTCGAAACTTCCGGCGGCCGCGCGGCCATGCGTTGGCTGGCCAACGATGCTTGGACAGTCGACGCCGGCCTCGTCTACCAGAAGATGAAGGCCAGCACTTATTCGGAAGACAACGTGCTGCGCTCAGGCCGGAAGCTCGAGGTCGTGCGATTCCTCGACGAAAGTCGCGACGACGAATGGGGCCAGGCTTCGCTCACCGTGGAAGGCGATCTCGGCTGGGGCAAGTTCACGTCGGCGACGAGCTATTTCACGCGCTCGATCGCCTATCACCAGGACAACACCGACTACACCTTTTATCTGAGCCAAAACTCCGGTGCCTACTACGTTAATTATGACCTGGGCCCGGACCCACGCGGCCTCGGTTGGAATGACACTGACTCCGCGCGGCGTGTCGCCCAGGAATTCCGCCTGCAAGGCGCAACCAGCAAGATGACCTGGCTGGCGGGCCTGTTCTACGAGCGCGTGCACGGTGGCTACAACTTCCTGAGCCGCATCGAGGATTACGAAAGCACGCCGTCGTTCAACTATTGGGCGACGTACTACGATGTGCAGCCCGGAACGACCGACAACTCGTTCTACCGTTCCAATAACGACCAGATCACGGAGCAATACGCCTTATTCGGCGAAATAGGTTACTCGCTGAGCGATCGCTGGACGTTCACCGCGGGCCTGCGCTGGTTTGATCACACGCGTACACGCAACTACTTCATCCAGCAACCGAATCGTCACTTCACGGCGAACCTCGGCTCCGCGAAAAACACGACCAGCGATTTCACGAAGAAGATCAGCCTGCAGTACAAAGTCAGCGACAGCGCCATGGTTTATGCGCTCTTCTCTGACGGTTTCCGTGCCGGCGGCCGCAACGTCGTGCGACCCGGTACAGTGCTGCCGCCCGACTATGAGCCGGATTTCCTCGACAACTATGAGCTTGGCCTGAAGAGCCGCTGGCTCGACGACCGCGTCGCATTCAACGTCACGGCATTCAGGATGAATTGGAAGGATTACCAGGTGGAGGTCGTCGACCCGGGTCCGCTTTACGCCGTACTGGTCGCGAATGTCGGCAACGCAAGGATCGACGGCGTCAGCGCCGAGTTCAGCGCGCGGTTATGGGACTCGCTCGACATCGGTCTTAACGTGCAGTTCCTTGACCCGAAGACCACGTCTGACAGCGCGATTATCGGCACCGCCAAGGGCACGCGATTGCCATTTTCGACGAAAGAAAAGGGAGTCGCGTGGCTCGAGTACGCTTTCCCGAGGCAGATCGCGGGCGGAAAGTTTTACGGCCGCTACCAATGGAGCTACAACGGCGATTCGCTGAATGGTGTGATCAACCCAAGAGTCCAGCCAACCTATCAGATATCCGACGTGAAATTTGGCTTTGAGGCTGATGCCTGGGAGATCTATGCCTATGTCGACAACCTTTTCAACGAACGGGCCATCCTGTTCGACCAGGACAGTGCGCCGCCGGGGACAATCACGATCAATACGCCGCGCACCTGGGGCATAGGCTTCACGAAGAGCTGGGGCGGGAAGTAGTCTGCATACGCCGGCTACAGCTGGCAGGTCTTGGGGCGGGATGTCCTGCGCCGCCAGCCTACTTGTCAATCGCGCCGGGTGGTCAGGAAGATACTGAGGTATCCGTCGCCGCGGATTCCGAGGACGAGATCGCTGTGGGCATTGCGCTTGAGCCGCATGAAGGACACGCCATTCTTGCTGATTTCTTCGAGCGATTTCATCCAGGCTGGTTTGTCGTCGAACTCAAGGTCGGGCGCAGCAAACCTGGCGGCGAAACCCGTCGGCGCTACCGGCACATCGTCGGCCGACGCGTCGGCGATACCAAGAGCGAGAAGCGCAATTGCCGAAAGAACTATGTTCATCGCAGTTGCTTGCCGGGCACTCACGAGTGCGCCTCACAACATGCTAGACCTGCGGCGGCACCTTCTTGGCCTGCAACCTTAGATCCGAGAGCGCCGTCTCAAGACGGTGCGGGATTCTGTCAAACGGAAGTCATGGATGCCTGACGCGAAGCTACCTGGCATCACCACTGAATATGTCGAGCTGGCGATTGCAGATCTCACTTCGCATGTCGAAAGCCCTCATGAAGCTGTGAAACACATTTGCCTGCGAGTGACTTGTTGGAAGACGATCGAACCAGGCGAGGTTGGCGACGGCAAATGCGTAGAGCGGTCTGTGACAAGGACACCGCCCGGCTCAAATGATGACGCTCGCGCTCCAGGCCAGCTCCTCGCGCTTGCTCCGCGAGCATACTCATGTGTATCAGCATGGCACTGCGGCTGCGAAATGGTCGCCGCCGTAAAGGCGGCCTGCGGCATGAATCAAGGATTTCTTTTATTGCACTCCGTATTGCTCAAAGCCGCCGAATCGCGGCACCGGAGCTCGCAACTGCCAGCGTCCGGCTGAGCCGCACTTCCGGCAGCGCGGCTTGCTGGCCGCAAATGATGCGTCCCCATGGCCAGACCTGATCAGTGCGGGCAGATCGCAGCTTGCCCACCGCCTGCAAGCCGGGCACCAGCAGTCGAGCTGATGATTGTTTTCGAACAACGAGCGAAAGGTGTCAATCCGGATCGCCTTCATGCGGCCAACGTAACGCTGGACGGGCTCAGGGCGTGACCTCGGATCCCCGGCTCCGACGCGTCATGCCAGCCGGCCGTAGAACAACTGCCGGGTCAACTCGGTGAGCTGCATGCCGGGGTCCTCGCCATACGTCAGCACGGCATTGATCCGGCTACGTGCACCGGCAACTGGCGTTACGCGGTGCAACGCCAGCCGGCCGTGGAACAGCGAAAGCGTGCCAGGCGCCGGGTCGAGCCGGATCGGCGCGACCGGCGTAACACTGCGGAGGAACCTGGACACACCCTTGTGGTTTGGATCATCGTCGGTGCGCAGACCCCGAACGTATTCGAACTGACCACCGTCGTCAGCGTCCTGCAGCATGATCGTGACGGAGAACTCGCTGTTGTCGAAGTGCCAGCCGAGTTTGTCGCCGGGCATGAAGATGGCAATCTCGAGCGCATCGAGAGGATCCGCACTGCGGAAAACTTCGTCTCGGCCGAGCGCCGCGGCGACGAACGCGGTCATCTCGGACGCTTCGTACAGTACCCGCAATGGGAGATCGGTCGGCAGCAGATCGTATGCGATTGCTCGCTTCGCCGAGTGCTGCACCATGCCCAGCGGGTCTTCGGGGCCGGCGCTGTCTGGAATCGGTTCGAAGTACACGTTGTGGCCCTGGTTGCTGGCCCATGCCCGATCCGCGAGCGTCTGTGTCAGCTCGAGCGTTCGCTGGACCGCGTCGGGTAGCAGGAAGCCGTCGAGCTCACAAACCCCCGTGTTCGCGAGCGATGCACGACACCCGGCGACGAGCCGCGCGCCGGGAGCGGCGCCTAGACGGTGAATCGGGTAACGGTCGAGGTCGACGATACCAGCGAGCACGCACCTGCCTGGAGCCATGTCGCAAGTATGCACGAAGGAGGCGACCGGCGAATGTCCCACCCCAAATTGCAGAAACGCGCGCGAGCCTAGGGAGCAACGTTTCGCGTTGACGCGAGATCGGGGCTCAGGCGCGAGAGATAGTCCGCCACACCAGAGCGCTCCTCGGACGAAAGCGCCACGATCAGTTTCACGTGCCTGGCATCCATTCCCGGGCGCCTGCGCGCAGCCGTCTCTTCGAGTTGGCGTAGCAGGTACTGATAGTGCTGACCCGCGAGACGCGGTCGCACGCGGCGCAGGTCGCCGAGCGCCAAGGGCCCGTGACAGCCCTCGCAATAACGGTGGTAGACAACTCTCCCGCGCTTCAGAGCCGAGCCTTGACCGGGGCCACCTGCCAGCGGCGGCGTGCGCGGCAGACTCTCGGCGTAAGCAGAGACATCGAGCAGGTCCTGCGGCCCGTTCAGGTGGTGCTTTGAAGAGAAGTTCTGCATGCGCTCGTCCCGGCGCCGGTCGTGGCGGAAATCAACGAGCTGCTTGACCAGAACCGAAACATGCTGCCCCGCAATCGCCGGAACGCTTCCGTCACTTATGCCGAGTCCGTCAGCTGCATGGCATGCCGCGCATAGCGTGAAGAGTTCGGCACCGTGCCGCAGGTCGGGCTCGAGCTCCACCGCGCTGCGAAACTCGGCGATAGCTTCTGCCGTGCGCCCCCGCATCGCATTCGATTCGACCTCCACGGGGCCCGCAGTGCGCGTTATCACGAGTGCGGCGGAGATCGCCATTACCCTGATAAGGCCACGTCGTGATGTGCGGCTGAACATGGCGACAGTCTGCCCCGGATTCCGTGAGTCGGCAATCGCAGCCATCGCTTGCCGGAACGGGAGCCTTATACTTCCCCGCGGCAGCACGGCTTGTTCGGCACTCCAGCTTACGGGGCGGCACATGAAAGTATTGTTCGTCAATGAAGCAGGCGTCAGGGAACAGCTGCCCATGGAGGCTTGTATTCAACTCATGCGCGATGCACTCACCGCGTTTGCGCGCGGTGACGCCATGCTGCCGCTGCGCAGCATGCTGCGACTTCCCGACGGTTCCGGAATCCTGGGTTTGATGCCCGGTTACCTGGGGCATCCGCGGAGCTTCGGGCTCAAGGTCGTGAGCGTCATGCCCAGGAATCACGGCACGCCCTACGAATCTCATCAGGGCGTGGTGATGTTGTTCGGCCTCAAGCATGGCGAGCCGCTCGCGATCATCGATGCCACCGCGATCACCGCCATTCGTACCGCTGCTGCCTCTGCGGCCGCGACCGATGCGCTCGCGCGGGAAGACGCTGGCGATCTGGCGCTGATCGGTTCCGGTGCGCAGGGGCGCACCCACCTGGCGGCGATGCGCGCGGTTCGAAAGCTCCGACGTGTCCGCGTCTGGAGCCGTACGCGCGCCAACGCCGAGCGGTTCGCGCGCGACGAGGCGGCATCACTGGAGTTCGCAATTGAGGTATCGGCGAGCGCCGAGGACGCCGTCCGTGGAGCCGATCTCATCTGCACGGTCACATCCGCCAGGGAACCCGTGCTGCGCGGAGAGTGGCTTTCCCCGGGTGCGCACGTGAATGCCGTGGGTGCCTGCTTCGCGGCGAGCCGGGAACTCGATAGCGAGGCGGTACGGCGCGCGCGGTTCTTCACCGATTGCCGCGAGTCCTGCCTGAATGAGGCAGGCGACTTCCTGCTCGCGCGCAGGGAAGGCGCAATCACTGATGCACATCTGCTCGGCGAGCTCGGCGAGGTGTTTCTTGGCAAAGTGTCTGGGCGCGTTTCAAGGGACGATGTGACCATCTTTGAGTCGCTCGGCATTGCGCTCGAAGATCTGGCTGCTGCGCATGACATCCATCGTCGCGCACTGGAAAGCGGCACGGGCACCTGGCTCGACTGGGGCGGCCCGCCGTGATCACGCCGGGAACATTGATGCTGGTCGGTTCTAATTCTTTGTGGGACTTGGACAGGATGAGTTCGCAGGAGTAGATTCGGGCGTCACCCGGCGAGCCACCCCTGATGCATCCGCACGGAGGGATATCCGCAGGGCATTCGACAAGAGAAGAGGGGGGTCACATGAATCGCAAGACGGTCGAGGGCAACTCTGAAGTTCGCGACGGCGTGACGCGGCGGACATTTCTCGGCGCGGGTGCTGCCGGCAGTGCGGCGCTGCTGACGAGTGGATTCTCGTCGATCGTTGACGCTGCGCCTCAATTCGCAGATGAATCCCACATCTGGATCGAAAAGACGATCCCGCAGCTTCAGCGGCTCATGAAGATGGGGCTGCTGACGAGCCGCGAGTTGACGCTAGGGTATCTGAGGCGAATTCACCGATTGAACCCACGCGTCGGTGCCGTGATCGAGACGAACCCGAACGCGGTCGCAATCGCCGCGCGCCGCGACGAGGAGCGGCGCGCCGGGAAGGTGCGGGGCCCGCTGCACGGCATTCCGGTGCTGATCAAGGACAACATCGCGGTCAAAGGCACGATGGAAACGACAGCCGGGTCGCTGGCGCTCGAACGCAGCAAGGTGCCGGACGACGCGACGGTCGCCAGCCGATTGCGCAAAGCGGGGGCGGTCATCATTGGCAAGGCCAACTTGTCCGAATGGGCGAACTTCCGTGGCTTCGCGCCGTTCAACGGCTGGAGCGCCCGGGGTGGCTTCACCCGCGACCCGTATCGCCTGGACTTTGACCCCTGCGGGTCGAGTTCGGGCTCCGCAGTGGCGCCGGCGCTGAACTTCTGTGCCGGGGCGGTAGGCAGTGAAACCGACGGTTCAATTGTCTGCCCGGCGGGCAACAACCTTGTCGTCGGGCTCAAGCCGACGGTCGGCCTGCTTTCAGGTGACGGCATCATCCCGATCGCGCACAGCCAGGACACCGCCGGGCCGATGTGCCGGACGGTCACGGACGCGGCGATTCTCCTCGGGGCGATGCAGTCGCCGGTCCCACCGATAGCCGGCAACACGCTACCGACTCACTACAGGCAATTCCTCCAGCGTGGTTCGCTCGCGGGCAAGCGCATTGGCGTTGATCAGCGTTACTTCACGCTCGACTATGGCGGCGAGCCTGATCTGGTGGCTGTGGCGCAGCAGGGCATCGACGCGATGGCCAGCCTCGGTGCCACCATCGTCGAAGTTGACACGGGCGATGCCTTCGAGTTTTTCGACGCGGAATTCACGGTACTGCTCTTCGAGTTCAAGGTGCAGGTCGCCGAATACCTTTCCGGTCTGAGAAAGACTTCGATGCGGACGCTCGCGGACCTGATCGATTTCAATCTCGCGCACTGCGCCGAGGAAATGAGGTACTTCGGCCAGGAGATCTTCGAGCTGGCCGAATCCACCAGCGGCGATCTCAGCGATCCTGTCTATCTGGATGCCCGAGCACTCTGCCTGCGCCTGACGCGGGATGAAGGCATCGACCGCGTAATGCGGGACGACGGCGTCGATGCCATCGTCGCGCCAAGTTACAGTTATGCGTCGGCACCGGCGGCTGTGGCTGGCTACCCCAACATTTCCGTGCCGGTCGGCCTTACACCAAAAGGCAAGCCCGCTGGTCTGTGGATGTACGCGGGATTCCTGCAGGAGCCGCAGTTGCTGGCGATGGCCTATGACCTCGAACAGGAGATTCAGCCGCGGCGCCAGCCGAGATTCCGCGGCACCGTGCCGGACGAACCGCCCGATGCGGGTCTCTGCACGACGACGCCATCGGCGTCGCGCATTGCAGGGAGCCGGTTCAAAATGCCGTACCACCTCGGTACGGGAAAACCGTTCAGACGCTGAACACTCTCGGAAGACGGGTCGGTGACTGTAGTGGGGCTCTGGAACCGTCCCTCGCGAGACGCGGGCGCCGCGCCCATTGATCCCTCATGAAGGAAGGATTGCAGGACAAGCTCCGGGTCCTACGGTCCTCCACGACCCTCATCGTCCTGTTCATGGGCGGTGGCGGCATTTACATCCTTCCGTATCTCAGTTCGTATTTCTACATACCCATGAAAGACGCCATGCATCTGAGCAATACGCAGATTGGCTTGATGGGAAGCGCGATGGGATTCACTTCGATGATCTTCTATTGGCCCGGAGGCTGGCTGGCGGACCGCATTTCACCGCGCAAGCTCATCACCTTTTCCATGATCGTCAACGGATTGCTGGGATTCTGGCTGGCGACAATGCCGTCGTTTACGGTGCTATTGGCCATCCAGTTGCTGATGGGTGTGTTCCTGACGCTCACATATTGGTCTGCCCTGATCAAGATGGTGCGGCTGCTGGCGCCCGCTGATCAGCAGGGGAGGTACTTCGGAATTCTCGAGGGCGGCAGAAACTTTACGGGCGTGATCGTCGTTGCGGCTGGCCTCTACGTTTTCGACCGGCTGGGCAGCGACAGTCACGGATTACGCTGGACCATCATCTTGTTCTCGGTGGTGCTGCTGGCGATCGGCATGCTCAGCTGGATCCTTCTTCCAGAGACCGCGGCTACGGGTGCAGCGACTGCCGATGAAAAAAGCAGGATTCCGTTGTTCGAAGCAATCGGTCGGGTCATTCGGCTTCCGGCAGTCTGGCTCGCCATGCTCATCATCTTGTGTGCGTACGTAACCTCGGTCGGCATCACGTATTTCACGCCCTATGCAACCGACGTCTATGGTCAAAGCGTGGTCTTCGGCGGCATGCTGTATACGATGATGATGTGGGTCGGCATGTTTGCTTCGCTGGCTGCGGGTCTTGTCGCCGACCGCTGGACTACTTCACGTACCACACTCTGGCTGCTAATTGCGCTGGCGTCTTGCCTGTTGCTGTTCGTGATCGTGCCCGGCGGTCCGCATCTGTTCCTGCTACTGCTCGTCAATACGATGGTAATTGGCTGCGTCATCTACGCTTTGCGCGGAATCTATTACGCGCTCCTGGAAGAAGGTGACATTCCCGTGGCGTTGACCGGCACGGCAACCGGCCTGATTTCCCTGGTGGCATACACGCCCGATATCTTTGTTCCCGCATTGGCCGGACATCTTCTCGACCGGTACGCGGCAGGCGGCCTCGGCTACCGCTATTTCTTCCTGACACTGGCGGCCTTCGCTGTCGTAGGTGCCGGGCTGACCGTGCTGTTCCGTCGTCGCACCTGCCTCAGGCTCGTAACGAAACCGCAATGAAGCCGCTGCGACCGCATGTGGGCACACTCAGATCACAATAATTCTCGACATCCCGTCGAGGTCAGTGCATTCTGCCGCTTCGAAATTTCTTTCATGAGGGAGGATGCACATGTTGGGTAAGTATCGCCTAGCCGCCTATGCGGCATTCGTCACTGTTGCTTGCACGAGCTTTACGGCACTTGCGGATGATCACGTCTATACGCCAGGGGCGGTCGTCAACGTGTCCCGGATCCGAACCGTGGACGGCAAGTTCGACGAGTATATGAAGTGGCTCGACACGACCTGGAAGCAGGAGCAGGAAGCTGCCAAGAAGGCCGGCTACATCCTCGGCTATGAGGTGATCGGAATCGAGCCGCGCGAGCCCGATGATCCGGACCTGCTCTTGCGGATAACCTACAAGAACTGGGCGGCCCTGGATGGGGCGCTGGAGAAGGGGGACGCGATCGCCAGGGAGATTGAAGGCTCCGTGGCTGCGTCCAATCAGGCGCAGTACGAGCGCTCCAAGATCCGGACGGTACTCGGCTCGGCGACCATGCAGGTGCTTGAGCTCAAGTAACACTCCGAGTTGCCTGTCACAGCACAGCAGAAGCCGGGCCTCACGCCCGGCTTCTTTTTTGTCACCACAAATGCGAAGTTCTGGTGGCAGGGATCTGTTCCTATTAAGACGTGCTTGATAAACCCTGAACTTGTCCATTCCCGTAATTAGGCGTTGAAGACTAGACATTGAGATAGCGACACAGCATCTAACTGCTGGCCGCGGGTGCTGCGGCTTCGATTCACAACACCATAATCTGAGAGCCTCACAATGAAAACAAACATTCTCATGTCGGTGACAAAGTATGTACTTGTTTGTCTGCTTCTGATGTGTGCGAATGGCTGCGCCTCGATCCTGAAAGGCACGACTCAGGATATCCCGATGACTTCCATTCCTTCCGGCGCAGATGTGCTCGTTGATGGCTCGCTCATTGGGCAAACGCCGTTAAAGGCGCAACTGAAGCGAAAGAACGATCACTTAGTGACGATACAGAAGGCCGGATATCAAACCAAATCAGTCGCCGTAGTCAAAGACGTCGGTGGAGCAGTCTGGGGGAACGTTATTGCTGGCGGATTGATTGGTTGGGGAGTCGACGCATCCACTGGTGCGCAATACAATTTGACGCCGAAGACCATTTCCATTGAATTGGAACATGCGGGTGCGTCGGATGGGCAGACAGCCTCAGATGATGCAACCCAGTTCGTCACCAAACTAAAGACTCTCGACGGGATGCGAGAAAGCAAGCAGGTTTCGGATGAGGAATACAAGAATGCGCGGATTGAGCTTTTCCGGAAATACATGCCAGAGGCGCTTTCGGAGGAGGAGCGTAAGGCAGTAACACCGCCAGTCAAAGCTGCATCAGGGGAGTCAACATCGCCAGTTGAGGCGGCACCAAAGCAGGAATCAACGCCACCAGTTGAGGCAGCACCAGAGAAGGAATCGCCGCCGCCTTCGTAGGCCGTCCCGAATTGCCCCGCGGTACAGAAGTGAGTCAGAACCCTAGTCTTGCGGCGGAGTTTCTGTCACTGCATCCAGCTCGCGTCGTAACTCTAAGACATTGTTACGCGCATTGTTGCGTGGCATGTGGAGCACTTGCGCCTTTCTTGAGCGTCATGGGGCGTGCATTCGCGGATTGCGATTTCGCTTAGGGATCTGGATTGACCTAGATCAACCCATTCCGGGCGATCGGCGCGCAGACTCCGCGTGCCGGAGTGGGCAGACGATCAGATGCCGCAAACCACCAACAAGACAGCGCATGGACGTCGCGCAGCGATAACCGCTCGCCCGGCGCCATGCCTGCTGCTCTTGGTCGCGCTCATGGCCGCCGCGGCGCCCGCTTTCTCCGCGCCGATTTCAAGGAACGTAAGGATTGTCATTCAACGCCTGCCCGATGACGCGGAAGGATGCGGGCTGACGGAAGCCCGCGTACACGACCGCGTCGCCGCTGCACTTGCTGCCGCCAAATGGACCATCGATCCTTCCCCTGCGGCCGACTATATATATGTGAACACGAACGTGTTCTTCGTTCTGGTCAACACACACTGCGTTTACAACGTGTCAGTCGAACTCAAGCGAGGACTGCGTACTGATGACGGCAGGCGACTGGTTGTCGCCACTGTCGAGAGCGGTCGCCTTGGAATCATGTCGCGCAGGAAATCATCGACCGTGATTCTTGAGGACATCGAGGAATTGCTCAAAGGGGTGATCGCCAAGTCGGAGGCGGAGAGCCTCTGAGCGCAATTCGACTCAACAGAGCAGAACTCCTTTACGAACCGCGGCAAGCAATATCGATCAATTCGGTTTGACGCCCTCGCTCTTCAACGCCTCGAGACCGTCAAGGTTCACTTCACCGAGCGCCGACTTGAGCGCGTCAAGACTCGGCGCGCCGCCGGACAACGTTGCTACGAAGCGTTCGCCGAGCACGATGCTGTATTTGCCGCGGCTGTTCGAGTTGTCCCACTCCTCGTGAATGATCCGCCCGTTCTGCTTGTACGTTTTCTCGTAACCGGTTTCGGTCTGTTGCTCCGACTCGATCCCGGCCCAGCCCGCGAGCAGCATTACGCCGTGCGCGCCGCCCGTGTCAGTGATCTCCAGCGACAAGTCCGGCCCGCCGCCAGCAGCGCCGTATTGCGCCTTGCCGGTGCTGATCTGCAGGCCCATCGCCTGGTTGCGCTCGACTGACATGGACTTGCGCGGCAGACTCGCGAGAGTCTCCGGCAGGAACGGCTTGATCTGGTCTGCGGGTAGGGACTCAACCGGTTGACCACCGCCGCCGAGTACCGCGCTGAGCACCCCACCAACCGCCTGGCCCGCCGCGTCGGCGTTGCCGGATCGCTGGGCGGCCTCGACTTTCTTGCCCGCGGCCTCGACCTGCTTGCTCCACTGTTCGAGCTTTCCGAGCGAGCTGTTGGGGTCGATCTTGACCTCATCGCCGCTGGGCGTGGTGATGACCGAAGCGGCGCCGTATTTCATGCCGCCCAATATTCCGCCGGTTGTAATCCCGCCGACTACCAGGCTGACAATCCACCCAAGCACGATGCCGACGATCACCGACACGGCTGTATAACCGACGGCCTTGTCCTGCGGGCATTTCATCGTGGTCGGCAGGCCGAGGTACAGCAGGTAGATCGTGTACACCGCGCCGGCCAACGAAAGCAGCCAGCCGAGGACCGGAATAATCGCGCCGATTCCGGCCACGTAGACGGCCGTCGATGCGTAGACCGAAGTCTTCAGCGCCTGCATCGAGTCCTTCTGGCCGCCGAAGGTTGGAGCCAGCGCATTGATCACGAGCCCGTAGACGTAGACAAGGACGAGCGACAGCACGTAGCCGACGAGCGATGCCGTGAGTGCGATGCTCATGCCGATGCGGAAGAGGCCGAAAGCCAGCATACTCATGCCGATAAAGCCAGCCACGGCGGGAATCGCGGCAAGGATGAGCACGTAATTCTTGTACAAATCGCCGGTCGTCGTGGTTTCGCCTGCGATGACGGGCCACTCGGTCTTGGGTGTGAGCAGGATGTTCTTGGCCCGCTCGATCAGCTTGCTGAGATCCATGGTTGCGTCCCCCTTCTGGTTATCAAGAACCGGACCTGCAAAGCCGCCAGCGTGGCCAGCAGACCGCCATCCCCAGGGTGCATTCTAGAGCACCTGGTCAGGCCAGCGAAGCTATCGCGCATCGGGGTATCTTTCCGCTCAGTTCGAGCGGCCGCCTGGGCTCGCGGCGAACGGTAGGTCCGCGCGCCTTTCATTGTATCCATCGCGGGTGCAGAATCCGAACTTCATCACCGCGATGGATGAGGGGATTCCCAATGCAACTGCGACGGATGATGTCTGCGGTGCTGGCATTTGCCGCCATTGGCAGCGCTGCGGCAGACGGGCTCGACGTCAAGACCGGCCTCTGGGAGATGACCTATACGACGGAGGTGCAAGGTACCCTCATGCCGAAGGCGGTGCTCGACAAGATGACGCCCGAGCAGCGGGCCAGATTTTCGGCAGCTCAGCAAAAACAGGATGCAGAAGGGCCCAAGACGACAACCGAGAAGACCTGCGTCACAGAGGAGGATCTGAAAGAGGGCGCATTCCGCTCTGAGGACGACAAGGAGGACCGTAATTGCAAATACACGCCCGGCATTCGGACCAGCACTGTCCAGGAGGGAACGACGGTCTGCACGGGTGAGGATGCGCGGCATGGGACGTTCAAGGTCGAAGCGATCGGCCGAGACCGCATCAAGGGTTTTTATACGGGCGGCGTCGAATCCGGGAAAGTATCGCTGCAGTTCTCCGGGAAATGGCTCAGCGCGAGTTGCGCCGGCGCGGATGACGAGTGACGCTGATAGTTGGCCGCTTGCGCGCCACTTTGGCGCTTTCGATCCATCGATCCGATTCAGCCGGGTCTCAACTACCGGGTCTCGGCGGGAGATCGGCGTCGTACTGGTTTACTAAGATCAGCACGACAAGAATCGTGATGTAGACGCGAAAAGCAGCCTGCTGGCCGTTCCAGGTCTGCGACTGCCACATCTGAAACCACTCGCCGCCGACGACCATGAACCCGAAGAACCACATCAGAAACCCGAGCGCTGCCCCGACATAGACAAGCCGCTTGGCGCGATTGAAGTCGGTGGCATCTGCGCGGACATGCCGCAGCAGCGCGACAGTCGCCATCGCCAGCAATAGCCCCGTCAGGCCTTCACCCAGGATGATGAGCGCATATGCGGCCCGCCATGAGTCGGGTGACATCACCCGACGGTAGAACAGCCTGTTCCCGGGAAACGAGGTATCCATGCTGAGTACATGGCTCACAAACTGGTAGTTCGTGTTGTAATCGGTCAGGTTGTTCAAAGTCACCAGCAAAGCGAATATCCCGAGCGACCCAACCATGACGATCTTTGCGATACGGATCTCCATCACGAGCCTCTCCTCCGGAGTCCTCAACGAGTACATGCTAGCAGTCGGCCATACCCATTCAATCTGGAGCACGAATGTATACTCTGCAGCGTTGGCCAGCACTTGAAGGAACGATATGAAGAGTTACCCGGCCGTGGCTGTCATCACGGGAAGCAGTTGCTGCCCGGCGGTGAAGGTCCTGAAAGGCGCCAAGAAGCTGGCCACCGAAATGCCCAGCCTGCCGTTGCCGGATTGCACGATGCCGCGACAATGCCAGTGCCGCTTCAAGAAGTATGCCGATCGCCGCAGTGAGGACGAGGACAGGCGGATATTCGGTGCCTCGGAGCGATCGGTCTGGTATTCGGGTCAGCAGCGCAGGAAGTCACCCACACGCAGGAAAGACAAATGAATACACGCGCAGGCACGACTCAGGCGCGGCGTCTGGGCGGCAGGGAAACCCGCCGTGCCGCACGTCTCGGGCATGGCGCACACGGCGCTGTCCATCCGGGACAGCCGGGCGGTGCTTACAAGCCCCTGAGCGAAGCGGATATCAACCGCATTTACATGACGGCGCTGGACGTGCTTGAGAACATCGGCATGGGCGAGCCGATCCCGGAAATTCTGCGCTACACGCTGCCCAAAGGCTGCACGCTTGGCGATGACGGGCGCCTGCGTTTTCCCCGCGCGCTGGTCGAGGACATGATCGCCGTATCGGCCAAGGAGTACCCGCTGTACGCGCCGGATCCCGCTAACGATCATCTTGTCAAGGGTACCGACGTACTGTTCTGCACTTCGGGCGAGGCAGTGTCAGTACTCGACTATGCAACGCAGACATTCAGACCATCGCGCCTGGTGGACCTCTACGATGCGGCGCGGCTCGCCGATCAGCTCGAGAATATCCACAATTATGGACAGCCGTTCATCGCAGCGGAGTTGAGCAAGGAAGTACTGGTTCATGACATCAATGCGGCCTATGCCGCGCTGTCCGGGACAAGGAAGAGTATCGGCCTCGGCGTTGCGGAGGTGACTCACGTCGATCCGCTGATCGCATTGTTTGACACTTATGTCGGCGAAGAGGGCGGCTTCATGAAGCGGCCGTTCGTTACGCTCGGCGGCTGCCCCGTGGTCTCGCCGCTGCGATTTGGCGTGGACAATTCGCAGGTCATGATCAGGATGGCCGAACTGGGTCTCGTATACGACGTTGCGGTCGCACCCCAGGCGGGCGCGACGGCGCCGGCTGCCCTGGCAGGGTCCCTGGTGCAGTGCTTCGCCGAAACTCTGGCGTGCCTGGCGGTAGTCAACATGGTGCGTCCGGGTAGCCCGCTCAGTTTTGGAATGTGGCCGTTCATATCCGACTTGCGCACCGGCGCCTTCAGCGGGGGCAGCGGCGAAGAGGCCCTGATCACGGCCGCCACCGTACAGCTGTGCAATCACTTCGGGCTGGTCACCAGCGTTGGCGCCGGCATGACCGATGCCAAGACAATGGATGCCCAGGCTGGCTACGAAAAAGCATTGACGACAGTCGCGGCCGCGCTCGCGGGAGGCAACCTGGTATCGGCATATCCCGGAATGGTCGGCAGCCTGATCGGGCAGTCATTCGAGGGAATGGTCATCGACAACGACATGATCGGCAATATTCAGCGCATCCTGCGCGGCATCGAAGTCAACGATGAAACCCTGTCGTACGGCGTGATCGAGGAAACTGTGCACGGTATCGGGCACTATCTCGGTCACCCGCAGACATTGAAGCTGATGGAAAGCGAGTTCCTTTACCCGACGCTCGCCGATCGATCCTCGCCCGGCGCATGGGTGGAGGCAGGGCACAAGAACATCTACGAAGCGGCGCACGCAAGGGTGCACGCGCTTCTCGCCGACTACTACCCCGAGTGCATCGACGCAGCGACGGATGCGCGCATTCGCGAGCGCTTTCCCATTCGCCTCAGCCGGGACGACATGCGGCCCGGAAACGGCCGCTGGTAGTCCGGCATCGGACGGACGACGGGCGTCCCGTTGGCGGCCCCGATTCGCGCCGAGAACGTCAGCTTTCGGTTTTCACGTATTGCGCTACTGCAGCATCGGCGTCATAAAGAGATAGCTTAAGTCGATGGATGTGGTGAACGCGGTTTGTCGCATCCGTTGCTGGACAAGGAGGGCTGCTATGAGAATGACTCTTCAATCGCAGGCAATCGCATTGATGGCAACTGCTCTATTCAGCGGCGGCGCCTTGGCACAGCAGATCGAGGGAATCGAGGTCCAGGCCTCCCGAATCGACAAAATGGAGGTGGGTCGGACGTCCAGCGGACTGCCGGCGTGGGTCCTCTCGGTCGATCATGTCGTTTCATACGCAGACCTTGATCTGACCACCGCCGAGGGAATGGCCACGCTCAAGAGTCGAATCCGCGAGGCTGCTCAACATGGCTGCCGTGAAATCGGCTTGGAAGAACCCACTGCCCAACCAGAAAATTGGGTTTGCGCCAAGCTGGCGACCGATGAAGCGCTGGCCAAAGTCGACGAGTTGATTGCAGCCAGGTGATCGAATTCGGCTGCATGAAACCCCGGCCCCGCGCCGGGGTTTCTTTCCATCGGGCAGGCCGAGACCGCGCCGTGCGGTCACTGATTGCCACCCTGGACGGGGCGCCGGGGCCATTCGAGCGTGAACTTGGCGCCACCGAGTGGCTCGCTGGCGGCGGCCGTTGCGCTACCGCCGTGTAGAGCGGCAACCCGCGCAACAATCGCCAGCCCGAGTCCGTAGCCACCGGAATCACGATTGCGGCTGGTATCCAGCCGCGTATAGGCCTTGAACACATTCTTCCGTTGATCGACAGGAATGCCTTCACCGTCGTCTTCTACGGTGATGCGGTAGTAATCGCGTTGAGCGGTGACCGCGACTGCGATACGCCGCCGCGCGTGGCGACAGGCATTGACCAGAAGGTTGCTGAGCGCCAGTTCCATCAGGCGCGGTTCCATCCAGGCGCTGCTCAGTTGGTCAAGACCCGACAGTTGTATTTCGCGCGTGGCTGCATCAACAGCGGACATGGCATGTCGCAACCATGGCTCGAGCTCAGTCTCCTGCCACTCCAGGCGCAGGTCAGGGTGATCGAGCCGCGCATAGTCGAGCATGCTTGCGATCAACCCGTCGATCTGCTGCACATCATTGCTGATGCCTGCCAGCTGCTTTTGCACGCCGTCACTCGCCTGATTACCGATTACGGCCAATGCAAACTGAATCCGGGCAAGAGGCGTGCGCATTTCATGGGACAGCGCGGTTGTCAGCTCTTTCTGGCTCTGAATAAGGTTGCTTAGTCGCGCCGACATGTCGTCCAGATTTCGCGCCAGGCTCGTCAGCTGGGTGGTCTGGTGCGCAGTCGTCAGTGGCTCCCGATAATCTGACGCGAACTTCTGCGACGCGGACGTCAATACTCGCATGTCCGACAGCAGCGGGCGCAACCATAGACCGACGACCAGCAGGATGGACAGATAGAAAACTACGGGCAAGAAAAGCGACGGGTCACCGCGCGTTTGTTCGGCGACGGGGCCCAGGCGTATCGCAGCGTGCAGTGCCTCGGAGCGCTTGAGATAGAAACTGTTGTCAGCGTTGTCGATCAGCGCCTGCGGGCTGTCATCAGGGGCGATGGGGTCGCCGGGCGCTACGTTGATATCGCTCAACTCCAGTATCTGCACGCCGATGCCGAGCTGTTGCGTTAGCCGTTGCGCGACCATGGGGCGTTCTGCGGGCGTGGAATTCAGCAGAGCCGATTCAACCGCCCTGAATGTCGCTCCGACCCAGGCGTCGACGGCACGGGGGTGACGGTTCTGAAGCTGTTCAAAAGCGAAGTCCAGTGTCACCGCGGCAAGCATCAGGCCGCCCGCGAGCACCAGATAGGACCGAAGCATGAACCGGCGGTCGCGGCCGAAGGGCCAGACAATCACGTTTGATTATCCCAGGCGCCCGGCACCAGCAGGTAACCCTTGCCCCAGACAGTCTTGATACGAGCCGGCGCGTCGGCGTCGTCGCCGAGCTTGCGGCGCAATTTCGAAATGCGGACATCGATCGAACGATCGACGCCGTTGTAATCGATTCCGCGCATCAACCGGAATACGTCGGCGCGATCGACGAGTTGTCCGGCCCGCTTTGCCAGCAGAGTCAGCAGCTCGAATTCCTGCGTGGTCAGGTCAATGAGCTTGTCATGCAGCCAGACCTCGCGCGAACTCTCGCTGATGCGCAGACCGCCCAGCTGGATGTCCTTGGGTCTGCCGTCCGCGACGCCGCCGGACGCGGCCCGGCGCAGCAGCGCACGAATGCGAGCCAACAGCACAATCGGGTCGACTGGCTTGATTACGTAATCGTCGGCGCCGGCTTCCAGACCGATGACCTGGTTCAGATCTGTGTCGCGCGCGGTGAAGATCAGGATGGGGACATTGCCGAGTTTGCGCAACTCGCGGCAGACAGCGAGACCGTCCATGCCTGGCAACATCAGATCGAGCAGCACCATGCTGGGACGCACCTTCGCGAACCGCTCGAGTGCACTGTCGCCGCGCGCCTCGATGGCGACCCGCAGGCCGTTCTGTTCAAGGTAAGTAGCTGTCAACTCCGCCAGCCGGCGGTCATCTTCAACCAGCAGAATGTCGATCAGCGGTTCACTCACAGTACGTCCCAGACGTGGCGGCTGCGTCGCTCGCGCCTGCGATCTTCACTTTGCAGGCGGAGGAATTCAACTTTGACCGCGCTGAGCTTTTGTGTGCTGTCGGATCCGGTGATCCAGTAGTAGAAATCCTGGGTCACGACAACACTGTCGCGGTGTTCGCCGGCGGTAGCCTGCGCCCAGCAGCGAACCGGGAGCGGGCTGTTGTCGCGCGCAAGGCAATAATCGGCAGGCTGCGGGCTGCGCCAGTCGATCTGAAAGACGGTCGCACAGGTCTCGGAGTTCCTGGCGGCAATGCAAATCAAAGGTTTGACGCGCAGCCACGGCCCGTCGGCTCCGGCGGCAGGACTGACAGAGCCGGCCGCGAGCAACAACGCGGTCACGAGCAGATAACCCGGGGTACACATGCAGTTAGAACTGATACGCAAGGCCGGCGAAGAAAGCTACGACTTCGGGATCGCGGACCAGGGGGCTCCCCGCCGCAGCATCATTCAACCGCTCGTAATTGACACTGGCTGCCAAACGCAAATGACTGGAGAGGTAGTAACTGGCGCGCGCGCCCAGCTGCCAGTTGAGGCCTGAACTGAGCACGTAAGCAGGCAGCGCGCTGCTGGCTTCTGTGGCCCGAACGCCCCAGTAATAGTCATTGAGCGCGGCGCTCTTGTAGCGCAGCATTATCGTCGGCTCAACCGTCCAGCGCGCGCCGTACCAGGGATAGGCGAATTCTGCATCGACGCTGAAACCGTCGTGCGTCCTGCTGACGTCGCGAAATCCCGCGACCGTGAGGCGCCCCCAGCGACCGTCCGCGAGCCACTCGAATCCGAGCTCGACCGCGTAATTGCGATCGGGCACCCGAAGCAGCACGGGCTCCGGGAGCTGGCTGCCGTCTGCACCAAGAGAGACAAATTGCGTGTTGGTCCTGTTAAAGAAGACGCGGTCGCTGTTCACGCGGGCGATGAGGTTGAACGTGCCTTTAGAATCGTCCCTCAGTGTGAAACCCAGATCGCCGTTGTCGAAGAACCAGCGTTTGCCGAACCACGCGATATCGACATCGACCGCGACATGAATAGGCTCCGACAGGATAAGCGGATTGCTGCGTTCACCGTAACCCAATGCCGCGCCAATGCGCCACGGCGAGACTGCCTCGTCGGTAACGGATGAGTTAGCCGGCGTGACGGCGGGTTCGGCATGAAGCTGGTAAGCGGCGCTTGCAGCCGAAAGAAACAACAGTATCCGCACGAGTGCTTTCATGAGCATTCCACATGATATTACGCGTCTAGTGTGGCGGCCGCACACCCGTCGTGACTGCGCAGACTTGTACTAAATCTGTGAAAATGTGTAAGGCCGCGGGAAGTTACACAAATTTACAAAATCACTGCGGGATCAGCACAGACTCTGGCGGTCAACGCGCTACACTCATCCCATGCAGCACATGTGGTGGAGATGGTCATGAATCAGCGAAACGTTGTAAGTGCCGTGATTATAACCCTGACGTTTGGGTTTCTGGCTCTTGCAGTCACCGGCTGCGGCGGTGATGGCAGTACTTCCCCGCCAATGCCTGTCGCGGAGGAATTCCTGACGGCGGACACGCGCGGCATAGCGAACACCGTGGATCCGACAGCCGGCGCTCCAACACCACCGGCCGATGCGACGGATTTCGGCGCCGCGGCGCAAGACGGGCGGCAGCAAATCGCGCGCGAAATCGAAGAGGCCGACCTTTACCGGGTTTCTGGCAACTTGCTGTACTTGCTGAATTCCTACCGGGGCCTCGCCGTCGTCGATCTGGCGAAGTTCGAGCTGGTCGGGCGCCTGCCGGTGCCTGGTTTCCCGCTCGAGATGTATCTGCGCGGCACGCGGGCGTTTGTGCTCATTACGGGCCTGCATGCTGATACGCAGTTGATAGAGATCAACGTCGCGGACCCGGCCGCGCCGGCCGTTGGCCGCGCGGAGACGATTGCGGGTAATTTTCGCACGAGCCGTATTGTCGGCGACGTGCTGTACGCAGTGACTGATACCAGCATCCATTCATTCCTGATCGCGCCGACGCCTTTTGAAGCGGCAGATAGCCTCACGCTCGATGGCGGCGCGCAGTTTGCGCAGGCCACTGATAGCTACGCCTTTATTGCTGGCCCGGTGACCGATCCGGATCCGACCGCGGGCACGCGCGTGACGCTCGTTGACATTGGCGATCCGGGCGGTGCCCTGGCCCGTCGGGGCGCGATCGATCTGCCTGGTTACATCGCGGACGACCAGAAGCTGAATTTTGGCGGCGGAGTTCTGCGTGTCGTCACGCACGATTGGTTGGACGGCGGTCTCTCGCGACTGATGACGATCGACGTCACGAACCCCGATGCCCCCGTGCTGCTTGCGACACTCGAACTTGCGCGCGGCGAGCAGCTCTTTGCGACGCGTTTCAGCGAAGATCGCGCTTATATCGTGACTTTCCTGCAGGTTGATCCGCTCTGGGTGATCGACCTTTCCGATCCGGTCCATCCCACTGTCGCCGGCGAACTCGAGGTCCCGGGCTTCTCCACTCAGATCGTCGTGGACGGGGACCGGCTCGTCAGCCTTGGCGTGGACAACAACACCTGGACCGCCGTCGTGTCGCTGTTTGATGTAGCGAATCCGGCGGCGCCGCTGCTTCTCGACCGAGAAGATCTGGGCGACGCCAGCACGGGTGCCTTGTGGGAGCGCAAGGCTTTCGGCGTGTTCCCCGGCCTTATTCTGGTGCCGTCGTGGGATGGCCTTACCGTGATTGCGCGCGAGGGAGACACGCTGACTGTGCGCGGCAGCGTGCCGGTTGCCGGAGGAGCACTGCGGGGATTCCCTCACGGCGCAAACATCGTGGCGGCCGGCGGCGAGGAAGTCGTCGTCAGCGATGCGGCGACTCTCGGCGTGCTGGGACGTGTGACCGTGGCTGAGAACGTCGTGGATATTGGCCGGCTCGCCGATGGCCGGCTGGTCAAGCTGGTCCAGACAGGCAACCTTGCGCGCATCGAGGGAGCTGAAGTGGCGCTCTGGGCCGAAGCGCTCTATACCTACGGGAACTCCGCGGCAGTGCTCGGCTGGGACGACGCGGGTCGAGCTGCGTACGTCGTTTCATTTGATGACCCGACGCCGGTGGTTTCGGAGCGCCTGGACCTCGGCTGGGGACAGTTCGTGGCAGGCGACGCGCTCGGGCCAACGGGCGTTCGCGACCTTGCGTCGGTCGGGATCGCGAGTTTTGGCCCCGTCTATGGCGGCTCGGACGCGGTTCTCACGACGTCCGGAAAACTCATCACGCGCGGCCGCCCCGGCGGAACACCCCGTGCCTTCGGTACTGGGGATGGTTTTGACGGGCTGATCGTGGTCGACATCCCCGCGGCTGAACTGGGAACAGGCGTCGACATCCGGGGCGGTGCCGTCACGGGATTCACCGCCGACGGTCCCTCGCTCGCTTTCACTTATGCCCATGAAGCGGGTGTCGATGACATCAGCCGTCCGCTCGTGCGCGAGGAATATGTGCGCATCAACCTGGATACGGGCGAGGCCACCGCGCCTGCCAATGTTCCGGGCTACCTCGTCGCGGCCCGGGACTCGGACGTATTCGTCATCGAAGAGCAATGGGACGATGGCTGGTCGCTGACGGCGACCGTCGTGGCGACGCGAATCGCCGGCGGCGAAGTGCAAGTGATGGATCGGCTTGCGTTGCCGGCACGTGCCTACGATTTCCGGGTGGCAGGAGCGACGCTCTTCTACACCGAAGGCGGCGACATGGTCGTGCCGGTACTCGATGGGCTTGGAGTGGCAGCGCCGTGGTTGCCCAGTTCGACAATCGGCACGCTGCGTCTCGGCAGTGCTCTCGCGCTGGGTCCCAAGATCGACGGCTCGGAGGCATTCCGCTGGCTGCTGCTGCCGGAAGACGGAGCAGCGTTGATCGCGCGGGATGCATCCACCGTGGAGCGATGGGACGTCTCAGCTGCCACGGCAACGTTGACGTGGACTGCGGAGTTGTCCAGCTATCCTCTGCGTGCCCGAAGTGACCCGGCGACCCCGGGCCGCTACCTGGTGGCACTTGGATTCGCGGGAACCGCGGAACTGCCGTAGGGCCTGGGTCATTGCAAGGTGGCGGCGCGGCCGTGGAGGTCCGGATACGCGAGGATGATCTGAGCGGTCCGGAAATAGCGGCACTGCTGCAGACGCACCTTGACCACGCAGCAAGGCACTCGCCACCTGAAAGCATTCATGCGCTCGACCTTGACCAGTTGCGGGCGCGCGGGATCACGTTCTGGAGCGTGTGGTCGGATGGGGCGCTCGTGGGCTGCGGCGCACTCAGGGAACTCGCGCCCGATCACGGCGAGATCAAGTCCATGCACACCGTTGCGGCGCATCGCGGCAAGGGCGTGGCCGCTCAGCTCCTTGCCCACATCCTCAAGGAGGCCAGGACCCGGTCATATCGGCGCGTCAGCCTGGAAACCGGAACGATGGCAGGCTTCGCCCCGGCGCGCGCACTGTACGCGCGCTTTGGCTTCAGGCCGTGTGCGCCTTTCGGCGAATATCGCGTGGATCCGAACAGCATCTGCATGACGCTCGATCTGCCCACCTGAGTCGCCCCAGTTGCCGCGGCACGAGGCGATCGAGTTCCTTCGTCCTGGCTTCTCCGTAGTGGTCGGTCTTGGAAAGAATCTGGGCGATGTCTTCTGCATTGCCGGGCGAAAATTCCTCCAGGTACGTCTTGCCCACGACGGTATTCGCCTTGAAGATCAGTCTGGGCTTCGTACTGTCGACGCCATCGGCCTCGGAGACGAGGTCCCCGGCTGAAGGATGGCTGACGGCCGGCATCCCGAGTGACTTCAGCAGCAGGCTCAGCGAACCGCGCACGCCGGCGCGGGCGTACGGGGGCCCGGGCGCCGCCCGGACCCCCGCAACTGTTATTTCAGTTTCAGTTCGAGTAGTTCAATGGTGCCCATCGTCTTGCGCATTGGGGCGCGCTCGGCGCCTTCCTTTTCAAACTGCTTGCGGTCCTTCGCCGTTGCCTCGTTGATCTTCTTTTCCGTGGCGAGACCTTCAGCGATCGTCTGGAAGTCCTTGCTTATCGTCACCAGGTACAGGTCCGGCTCTCCTGCCCTCGGCTGTGTGTTGACGAGAACGTGATAGCCGACCTCGTTACCGTACTGGGCATTCAATTTCCTGAACTTCACCCATTCATCAGCGAGCCAGGTCATGTAATTCTCGAACTGCCCGTCCAACACGTCGATATCCGAGACATACCAGACGTTGCCGTACTCATAGCGAGATTCATCTGCGGCAGCCGGTGCGGCCAGGCCAACCGAGAGGGCTGCGGCGACGAATGCGCCGGTTAATTTGCGAATCATCCTAGTTCCCCTTTTTGTTACCGTGGTCAAGAAACAAGCAAGAGATGCTACCACGGTGTGTTGTTGATCTACGGCGTGGCTGGGTCAGGAAAGCAGGTGATGCTTTCCGTGCCGCAAGTGTGTAATCCTGACATTGCACCTGTCCTTGGAGCGATCAAATGCGGATATCTCGCGCGCTCAATCAGTTGGCCGCAATAGTTGCAGCATTACTGTCATTAGGCGGCACCTTTGCGCTCGCGGACGAGCCTGCGGCGACATTGCCGAGCGAAACGCCATTAGCCTTCAAACCAAAGACCGATGATTTCGACTACGTCAAACGCCAGGAAATGATTCCGATGCGCGATGGCGTCCTGTTGAAGACATTCATACTCATTCCGAAGGGCGCGAAAGACGCGCCGATCCTTTTGACGCGGACGCCCTACAACGCCTCGGAGCGCGTGCTGCGTTTCAACAGTCCGCACCTCGCAGCCGCGGTGCAGCAAATGGCCGATACGGCGGTCGCAGCCGGTTACATCATCGTGTACCAGGACGTGCGGGGAAAATACGGATCCGATGGCGACTACGTCATGAACCGGCCACTGAAGGGCCCGCTGAATCCGACCGACGTCGATCATGCGACGGACTGTTACGACACGATCGAGTGGCTGGTGAAGAACGTGCCTGAAACCAACGGCCGCGTCGGGACCATCGGCGGTTCTTACGAGGGTTTCACCACGGTGATGTCGACGGTACATCCGCATCCGGCGCTGAAAGCCGCTGTGCCTTTCGCACCGATGGTTGACGGCTGGATCGGTGACGACTGGTTCCACAATGGCGCGTTCCGGCAGGACGGCACGCTCGACTACATCTACGACCAGGAAGCGACGCGCAGGAACGAGGAGAAATGGTGGTCGGGCGACTACGACACCTACGACAGCTATCTGAAAGCAGGGTCGGCCGGCGCCATGGCGTCTTCCCGCGGCCTTGAACAACTCGGTTTCTGGCGGGCACTCGCCGAGCACACCAGCTACGACTCGTATTGGCAGAATCAGGCCGTCGACAAGCTGCTCGCGAAAGAACCACTGCGCGTCCCGACGATGATCGTCGCCGGGCTCTTCGACCAGGAGGACATCTATGGCGGGCCGGCCCTGTACAAGGCGCTCGCGCCGAAGGATCCCGGGGGCGAATTCGTGCACCTTGTGCTCGGCCCGTGGAATCACGGACAGGGACGACGCGAAGGCCGGGGTATCGGCGCAATCCAGTTTGAAGGCGACACCGCCGGATGGTTTCGTCGAAACGTGATGCAGCCGTTTCTGGACTACCACCTGAAAGGCGGGCCCAAGCCGGATACGCCGCGCGTGCTCGCCTATGAAACCGGTTCCGACCAGTGGCACCGCTATGACGACTGGCCGCGATCATGCGTCGAGGGATGTGCCGCGAAATCGCGTGAACTCTATCTGCTGTCGGGAGGAAGGCTGGCCTTCGATCGGCCACAAGCGGTGGGGCAGGCTTTCGATGAATACGTTTCTGATCCTGCCAAGCCCGTACCATACCGGGAGCGCCCGACATTGATCAGCGGTTCCCCGGACTCCACCTGGGGCGAGTGGCTGGTGGACGACCAGAGACACGCCGCGTCGCGGACCGATGTGCTCGTTTATGCGACCGAACCGCTGCGTGCGCCATTACGTGTTGCTGGCGAACCGTTCGCCAATCTATTTGCCTCGACCAGCGGCAGTGACTCCGACTGGGTGGTCAAGATCATCGATGTGTGGCCCGACGAAGTCCCGGATCACCCGAAGCTGGGCGGCTATCAGCAGATGCTTTCGGCGGATATTTTCCGCGGACGATATCGTGAGGATCTCGCGACACCGCATTCGCTCAAGCCCGGCAAGGTGCTTCCATATCGGATACGCCTGCCGAATGTCAGCCACACCTTCCTGCAGGGACACCGGATCATGGTGCAGATCCAGTCGAGCTGGTTCCCGCTGTATGACCGAAACCCGCAGTCATTCGTGCCGAACATCATGTTTGCCGGGCCCGAGGCTTATGTGAAAGCCACGCAGCGGGTCTGGCATACACCGGAAAGCGCAACCAGCATCGAACTTCCAACTCTCGACCCGTAATGCCGGTCGCCCATGTCACCGACGCTCGATGAGATCCAACAAGCTCGCCGGAACATCGCCGGCTATGCCATGCGCACGCCGCTCCTGCGGCTGAACGTCTTCGATGCACCCGCGGAAATCTATCTCAAGCTCGAAAATCTCCAGCCGATCGGCTCATTCAAGATTCGCGGTGCGACCAACGCGATAGCACACATCGAGCCTGCGAAGCTTGCTCGCGGATTGCTGACGGCGTCGGCTGGCAACATGGCGCAGGGTGTTGCATGGTGCGCGCGGGAACGCGGCATACCCTGCACGGTGATTGCACCGGACACCGCGCCCGATACCAAGGTCAAGGCAATAGAGCGACTAGACGGTCGCGTCATCAAGGTTCCCTTCGACCGCTGGTGGCAGACGTTTCAGGATCGGGCGTACCCGGGCGTAGACGCGAATTTCATCCACGCCTTTGATGATCCCCAGGTCATGGCGGGCAACGGGACGATTGGACTCGAGATACTGGAGGACCTGCCGAATGTGGCGGCAATCGTGATCCCCTGGGGTGGGGGCGGGCTGACCTGCGGGATCGCTTCGGCGGTGAGGGCGCTGAAGCCTGACTGCCGGCTGTTTGCCGCGGAGGTTGCAACGGGCGCGCCGCTCGCCGCATCGCTCACCGCGGGATCGCCACAAGCGGTCGAGTACCAGCCGTCGTTTGTGGACGGCATCGGGAGCAAGACCGTCTTTCAGCAGATGTTTGAACGTGCACGAGGGCTGATTGACGGCGCGCTGGTCGCGAGCCTGGGCGAAGTGGCTGCGGCGCTCGCGCTGTTGGCCGAGCGAAACCGCATCATCGCGGAGGGCGCGGGAGCGTGTCCGATTGCATGCGCAATTGCAGGCAGGGCAGGGAACGGCAAGGTTGTGTGTGTGGTGTCGGGTGGAAACATTGACATAAGCGTGCTGTGCGCGATCCTCGATGGGAGGCTTCATTGAGAGAAAATCGGCGGCTGCGAACGGTTGGCAGAACTTGCACTAATGGGTATACGAGAGTAATTAGTGTGCTGCGGTACCTGCAGGTGCCGAATGAACGGGTTCAAGAATAGTGAAGCGATTTCTGTTGCTGATTCTGTTGCTTGCTAGCGCCAGTCCCGCGTTGGCGCAGCGTGGCGCGCTGACCATCCCGCGCAACCTCGACCAACTGACGAATCGATCGGCCGCCATCGTGCGCGGTACGGTCATCAGCGCGCAGGTGGAGAAGCATCCCGAACTGAGCGGCCTCAACACCGTGGTCGTGAAATTGCGTGTGCAGGAGACGCTGAAGGGCCAGGCGAAAGAGACATTCACATTTCGCCAGTACATCTGGGACATTCGCGACCGCGCTGACGCCGGTGGCTACCGGAAAGGCCAGGATCTGCTGCTGCTGCTGATTGAGCCCAGCCGATACGGACTCTCCAGCCCGGCGGGCCTCGAACAGGGGCGCTTCCGGATTTCGCGGGACAGCATGGGCAGGGAATTGGCGCTGAACGGCCACGGTAATCTGAAGTTGTTTGATGGTGTCAGCTCGCAGATGGCGGCCAAGGGAATCACGCTCTCGCCCCGTTCCCTGAGCATGATACAGAAGCACCAAAAAGGACCGGTTGAGTTGCGTGATCTGACAGCCTTGATTCGCGAGCTCGTCCACGGGAGCCAGTAGGGTGCAAACCCTGCACAGGAAACAAACGGCACTGGCCGCGCTGCTGGCAGGGCTGTTGCTGCCGGCAAGTGCGGCGTTCGCGGGTGGACCGTTGGTCGTCCGCGACGACGGCACCCCATATGTCTGGCCGCCCGGGGCGATTTCCTATCGCACGGACAATGCGCCATTGAGCGCGACCGTGACCGAGGCTCAGGCGCAGGCGCGGGTTGCCGCGATGTTCGCCGTCTGGCAGAACGTGGCGACGGCCAGCATCACCTATACCAGGGCGGGTTTTATCAGTCCCGTCGGCGCTTACACCGGCGGAGACGTGAACACGATCGACGAATTCAATGCCGTCGATGGCGACTGCGGCGCCGGAAATCAGAGCCCGATCATTTACGACACGGATGGTTCCATATTCGTGGACCTGGGCCTGGACGAAACTTCGATCGTTGGATTTGCCGGGCCCTGTGCCACGAACGCGACGCAGATCATCTCCGGAGAGGCGGTGATGAACGGGCTCTTTCAGGATGGTTCGGCTACACCGGTTGCTGACCTGCTGCCTGCCGCCGCGTTTGACACGGCGTTCATCCATGAGTTCGGGCATTTCTCCGGCCTCGACCATTCGCAAATCAATGTGAGCTGCGCTGCCGGGTGCGTCGATCCTGATGAACTGGCAGGCCTGCCGACGATGTTCCCCTTCCTGGTCGATCTGTCGCAGCAAACACTGTCGGACGACGACATCGCCTGGATTTCGCGCCTCTACCCGCAGGCCACCGGCGGAACGACGTTCGCGAATACGCATGGCACGATCACCGGAACCGTGTTCTTTTCCGACGGCCTGTCGCACGCACCGCTCGTGAACGTGATCGCACGCCGAGTCGATACCGGCGCGAATCAGGATCGCACCCACGCGGTTTCGGTGGTCTCGGGCTTCAAGATGAAGCTGTCGCGGGGGAATTCGATCAATGACACGGGCAGCGGCACGGGCTCGATCTCGCCCGGGGATCTTGGGCTGTACGAGCTCGCGGTGCCGGCGGGCAATTACACGATTGAAGTAGAATCCATCGACCCTGCGTTCACGGACGCCTCGAGTATCGGCGGCTTCATCTGGATCCCGATGCCCGGAACGGCGCCGGCCCCAACCGCGCCTATTGCGGTTGGAGCAGGCGCCACATCTTCCGGCCATAACGTGACTTTGATTGGCACCGATCCGCGCTATGACCAGTTCGAGGGGCCGTGAAAAAAATCTTTCACGTAGCGGCGCTGTTGTTTGCCACGGTCCTCGTATCGACGATCGCCGGTTGCGGCGGTGGTGGCGGCGGGCAGATCGTCCCCGTGGTCTTCAAGATCACCACGACGACGTTGCCGGACGGCGTCGTGGGTATAGGCTATAACCAGACGCTCGCCGTTACAGGTGGCTTCGGCGCCAAGACATTCAGCGTCAGCGCAGGCGCCTTGCCAGCGGGCCTCGCACTGAACACCTCCACGGGCGCCATTACCGGAATTCCGACGGCACCAGCGGGAACTGCGAGTTTCACGATTACGGTCGTAGATTCTGACACGCCGCCGCAGAGCGACTCACAAGCACTCACGATCGACATCGTGAACCCGCTGCTGATCACGACGAACGCGCTGCCTGGCACGGCGGTCGGAGCGGCTTACAACCAGACGGTCGCTGCGACCGGCGGCACGACGCCTTACACGTTCAGCATCAGTGCGGGGACTCTGCCTGCGGGCCTCTCGCTCAATACCGCCACCGGCGCCATCAGCGGGTCCGCCACGGCCGCGGCCACGAGCCAGACCTTCACCGTGCGGGTCGCCGACGGCTCGACACCGCAGCTGACCGATACGCAGGTGTTGACGATTGCCGTGGCACTGGAGCTGACCACCACGTCATTACCCGATGCTACGTCCGGCACCTTGTACAATCAGACGCTTGAGGCCCGAGGAGGGCAGCCGCCTTACGCCTGGGCGAGAATCGCAGGCTCGATGCCGGCCGGCATTGCCGATCCGGTCGCGGCGACGGGCGTCATCACCGGCACGCCATCCGCGGTCTGCATTGCGACGACTTCAGCCTTCACCGCGCGAGTGACCGATTCGGCGGTGCCGCCCGTTTCCGATACGCAAGCAGGACTCGGCATCACGGTCAACCCGGGGCCAGCGCTCAATATCACGACGACCACGATGCCGAATGGTGTCGTGGGAACGCCTTACAGCGTGATTGTGCAGGCGACAGGCGGCGTGCAGCCTTACAGCTTCGCAACCAGCGGCACGTTGCCGAGCCAGCTGGGGCCGATCAATGCAACGACCGGCGGGATCGCGGGGACTCCCGACACCGTCGAAACCCGGACCTTCAATGTGACGGTGACCGATTTCTGCGGGACCACGGATACGCAGACGCTCAGCATCACGATCAACGCGCTTTCACTGGGACGCAACGACACGATCGGGAATGCAACGACATTGGGAAATGGAACATTTGCCGCTTCCATCAGCCCGAGCGGCAATCCCAACACGATCCTGGATCCGGATGAGGATTTCTACCGCATTACGACGATCGCGAATTCGACAGTCACGATTGACATCAATGCCCAGGTCAATGGCAGCCCGCTTGACTCGGTGATTGAGATAGTCAACGCGGCCGGCACGCAGCTGACTACATGCGGATCGCCGACATTCACCTCGACCTGCGAAAGCGATGACGAGACCCTGGGGGTCGACCTCGACTCCTTCCTCCAGGTCCGGGTAACCGGCGCCACGACCTTCTATGTGCACGTGGTCGATTTCCGCGGCGACGCACGGCCGGACATGAAATACGACATCGTCATCAGCGGCGTCAACTGATCAATTACGCCTGGCAGGCATGGTCTCGTCCGGGCTGATCCGCGACTTCACAAATTCTTCCTGCCGCTCGCAATGCTGCGCCAAAGCCTGGAGCGCGGGATATTGGTCCGCGGGGAAACTCTCCGGCAACCTGAGATTCAGGTAGCCGATCAGACAACCCGTCATCATGTCGGCGTGGCTCATGCCGCCGCCGAAATACCAGGGCGCAGCGCACTGGCTCTCCAGCCGGTCGAGCGCCGCAGCCAGCTGCGACAGGCATCGTTGTTCCCATTCCTGGCTCAGCGACTTACCGGGATGGAAGAACCGTTCGTAAACGACTTGCCCGGCTTTCTCGCCGGCGCCTTGGGCTATGGCTACCGCCTGCAGAATCTTCCGGCGTTCGGGACCCAGACGCGGAACGAGGGCGCGGGCCGACCCCGCCATCTCATCAAGCAGGTCGATGATTGCCGCGCTGTCGATCAATGTTTCGCCGCCATCGAGAATCAGTGATGGAATGCGAATCAACGGGTTGATCTTCTTCATGTCCTTCGCATCGGCGAACACCGAAAGGGTGTTGCGAGTGAATGGCATGCCGTAGTGATGCAGCGTCACCGCGACGCGGCGCACGAAAGGCGAGTCGTACTGGCCGACGAGGAGCATGGCCGATCTTGGAGCGTTGCTGCAAACGACTCAAGCAACGCGTAGAATCGCGCCGACATTCCCGGCCGGCCTGCGCAGGGCAGTCACTTCACGGCGCGGTCGGTCGAGTCAAAAGCAACTTCAAGATACAAAGGTAACGATATGATTAGAAAGACACTTATGTTGGCGGCTGGCTTGTTCGCCTTGACCGGCTGCGCCGCCCCCGCGCCGCCCGATTACGCCGCTCAACATCAACCGGCGGTGGACGCATACATCGGAGCCTGGAGCGGGGCAGACCTCGGCGGCCTCGATGCTGCCATGACCGCGGATGTCAGGCGCCAATCATCGGGGGGCGGCCTCAGTTCCGACAGCCTGGAAGCCCTGAAGAAGGTCATGACCGATGTGCGGACAGCTTATCCGGATGCCAAGGTGGTCATTGACGAGGGCCATTACATGAAGGACGTCTCGTTCTTTCTGTGGACCTTTACCGGCACGAATACCGGCCCGGGTGCGGCGCCTCCCACGGGGAAGAGCGTGAAGCTCTCAGGCTCGACCTTGATGCATTACCGGGATGGCAAGATCGCCGAAGAAATCGTGAACTTCGACGTGCTCGACTGGCAGATGCAGCTGGGCTACACGCTGACCCCACCCGCAGCGGCCGAGACACCGGCAGCGCCATAAGCCGGCAAGGAGCCTGGGCCGGAGGCCCGGGCTCCTGACTCAGGTCTTGCTGACGCCCCTCCGGCTTGCGCCGGAGGGGCGTTTTCATTAGCGGCCGGCGACGGCGATAATGCAGTTGCGGCCGGTCTTCGGCTGCGTCACGAGGCATGTGCCATGCGCTCCATCAATTGTCGATACTCGCTGATCCTCGCCGCCAGCGTACTTCTCTCCGCCTGCGCCACCAATCCGGTGACCGGGAAGAATGAACTGATGCTGGTCGGCGAGAGCACGGAGTTGCAGATCGGGCAGAAGAACTTTGCGCCGATGCGCCAGTCCCAGGGTGGCGATCAGCAACTGGATCCGGCGCTGACGACTTATGTGCAGCAGGTCGGGCAGCGCCTTGCCGCGGTCAGCGACCGCAAGCTTCCTTACGAGTTTACTGTTCTCAACAATTCCATTCCGAATGCCTGGGCTTTGCCGGGCGGCAAGATTGCGGTCAATCGCGGCCTCTTGACGCAGCTCAACAGCGAATCGGAACTCGCGGCGGTGCTGGGGCATGAGGTCGTGCACGCCGCGGCGCGGCACTCGGCGCAGGCGATGAGCCGCGGCATGCTGATCCAGGGCGGCTTGATCGCCGCACAGGTTGCGGCCCATGACAGCGATTACGGCAACATCGCGATGATGGGTGCCGGAATCGGCGCGCAGCTCTTGACCCAGCGCTACGGCCGCGAAGCGGAACTCGAAGCGGACAAGTATGGAATCGACTACATGAAACGCGCGGGCTATGACGCACAGGGCGCGGTCAGCCTGCAGGAAACTTTCGTGAAGATGAATGACCGCAAGGATAGCAGCTGGCTGTCGGGGCTGTTCGCGAGTCATCCGCCGTCGCAGGAGCGCCTCGATGCCAATCGGCGCAAGGTGGCGGGTCTGCCGCCGGGCGGTGATATGGGTATTGACCGCTACCGCGCGGCGCTGGCGCGCACGATGCGCGCAAAGCCCGCATACGATGCCTATGACGCCGGACGCAAGGCACTCGCGGAAAAACAGCCGGAGGTCGCGCTCGCGAAGGCCGAAGAGGCGATTCGTCTGGAGCCCGACGAGGGGCATTTCTATGCGTTGAAGGGTGACGCGCTGCTGGTGCAGAAGAAGAATGCTGCGGCGAGCGATGCCTACACCGCCGCGATCCAGCGCAATGACTATTTCTTCTATTACTACCTGCAGCGCGGAATTGTCGGCGAGCGCCTGCACGACGATGAGTCGGCCCGGCGTGATCTCGAGACGAGCCTGAAACTGCTGCCGACCGGCCCCGCATACTACTCGCTCGGCAATATCGCCCTGCGGGCTCGCCAGTACGATGCGGCGCGGCAATATTTCGCGGAGGCCGCGGGCGCCGAAGGGCCGGTCGGCGAGGCGGCGACGCTTTCGCTGATGAGGCTTGACCTGGCCGGAAACCCCGAGAAGTACCTGCGCAAGCAGGCCGCGCTCGATGCGGGCGGCAAGCTGGTCGTCGCGATTGCAAATGCGACCAGGGTCCCGGTCAACGGAATCGTCATCGCCGTGCAGTACGTCGATGCAGCCGGCAAGACACGCGAATTCCGTCGCGAACTTGGCGGCACACTGGGCGGCGGTCAGCAGGCCCAGGTTGCAACCGGGCTTGGCCCCTTCCAGAACAGCAACCAGTTCCGGGTCGCGATCGCCGGCGCCAGGGTGGCCGAATAGACGAAGGCGCGCTGCCCGAGCGCAATCAGGTCAGCAGTCCAGCAGCGTCCGCAACCGGGAATGCTGCAACAGCTGGCGCAGGAAGTCCCGCTCACTGCGGCCGGCTTTCGCGAGAACCAGCCGCAGCAGCCGCTGCCGATCGCCGGCGCTCCAGCGGCCCTCGCTGACAAACGCAAGAATCAATGGAGCCCAACGCGCGAGCATTGCTCGCTGCGCCGCCGAAAGGCGCGGCAATCCTTGCCGCCCCAGCCGCTTCAAGGCATCCCCGACGGCTGCATTGCGGCGCGCATCGGGATCTTGTTGCAGGTAACGGCGGGTCGTCTGCGTGGCGGCGGCCAGCCAGTGGTTTGTCCGGGGCAACCGCGCCTTCCGTGCTGGATCAAGCGAATAGAACATGTGCCAGCGCGCTAGCGTCCGCAGCGTGCGATGGGAGCTGCGATAGCGTCGATTGGCGGCACGCCTTGCAATCTCGCGCGCCGCGATGCGCCGCGCCGGCGCCGCGCGCGGACGAAAGCCCAGGCGCTGATAAAACCACCACGCACCGGATTCGATGCCTTCCTCATTGCCGGCGCCGAGCTGATACGGCTCGACGCTGAAATCGGTGCAGCCGAACAGATGGCACGTGGCCGCGAGGAAGCGCGCCAGGACTCGCGCGGCTTCGGCACCCCGGAACGCGTCGAAGGTGTTGAACGACAGTGCACCGTGCTGTCCGAGCACCTCGACCTGGACATAGCCGATCGGCACGCCATTCTTCAGCGTCAGCGCGGTATAGATCGCGGGCAATGTGGCGCGGCGCTCCGGAATCATGCCCATCATTGCAAACGCGAGGCCGAGTCCATCGTCAACCAGGAACACATCGGCGGGATTCGGGAACTGGAACGCGGCAACATCGCGTTCGCGCGTGATCATGGAGATCCGCGCGAGCCGGATTGCGGCAAGCGCGTCACGGCCACGCAGCGCCAGAACGCGTCGCGGCCTGCGGCGGGTCTCTTTCCGCAAGTCCGGATAGCCGTGCTGCAGCTCCTGGGTCTGGAAGTGGACTTCCGTCCGGTGGAATCGCGTGGTCGTGCGCTCCGGCGTGTCTCTTCCGGGGCGCAGCACGTATGACAGGTCGAGGCGATCGCCGAATGCCTCGCGGCTGAAATCGTCGCCGGGCATGCAAGCAATCAGGCCGATGATGAAATCCGCATCCGTCATGCCCTGCGGAACCATCCGGTCCACGGGCACCAGGTCTTTTGCATGCTGGCCGATGAACCATTCGGACAAGGCTGGCTCGAGCAGCGGCGGCAATGCCGCCAGGATTTCGCGGATCGCTTCTTCGTCGTTGCGGTCAAGCACCAGGGCGCCGGACCAGTGCTGCGAGATCCATTGCGCGGTTGGCCAGAAGAACCGATAGGGCGTATCGGTGCCGACGATGCCGGTGCCTGCCAGTGCTTTGCGATGGCGGCGCAGGTCCGGCCGACGGCCGAACTGCAAGAGCATGCGACGCACCCGGCCGCGCACGATCTGATTGTCGGGGTAGGCATCCAGGAAGCACAGCAACTCGTGCAGCCGCCGCAGCTGCGGGGCGGACTGCAGGCGCTGGCTGGCGATGAGATCCAGCAACGCGAGTTTGCGTTGCGGCAGTTCCGCGCCGTAGCGGCGCGCAATCCGCTCGAGCGATAACAAGGCAGATGTGGCTGTACGTTTCACCACGGCTCGATCCTAGCAGGCTGGCTACGATACGGTAGCCGCCGATTCGGACCTTGGCGATTCCCGCGATTCTTGCGGCGCTCAACGCCTGTGGAAAATCCGCCGCGCGCCATGCCGATGCCTCATTGCCCGCCGTGACTGGTGAGCGTTACGAAGGCGACCACTGGCTCGGTAGTTGCGCCGCCTACCTTGCTGGGCGGCTCCGGCCGCATTGCCGGAGCCGCCACGCAATAGTCGTTTACTTGAACTCGATCCGGCGGAAGTTCATTTCGCCCCAGAACGTGCGCAGTTCTTCATAGCCCGCGACAATCTGGTCCTGCTTTTCTTTTGCAAGCTGGGCGCGGGTCTCTGCCTGCATCTTCTTGAACAGTTCCCCGTTCGGGTCCGAAACCGCGGCGCTTGGGGCCTTCAGCACGAGCATCATGTTGAAATCGTGGTTGGCGGCGGTTTCGCTCAGATAGACGAAACAGTCGACCACCACGCCATTCTTCTTGCCAACCTCGCAGCTGGGCATCCAGGTCTGCTTGAGACCCTCGAGGTAGTCGTCGATGCGGTTCGGATTCACCTTCACCATCGTGACATTCCAGACCTCTTTGCTCGGCGTGTAATCGGTATAGGCCTCGAATGCCTGTGCCGAACCCGCGAGCGCAAGCGTTGCAGCAGCTGCTGCGATGTAAATCGTCCTCATCATCGGTCTCCTTTAGGTTGACGGGCATCAGACCCGTTCTGTTATTGCGGGCGCGATTATGGGGTATTGGCGGGCGTCGTGTCCTGCAGGAAATCGACCGCGACGTGCAGGATGGACCTGAGGCCAACCGCAATGCCGTTCTCATCAACGTAGAACTGGTCTGAATGGTTATCCGGGGCCGTGCGCAGGTCCTGCCCGGGCGGCGTGATTCCAACCCAGTAGTAAACGCTAGGCGCCTGGCGCGCGTAATAAGAAAAGTCCTCGGCCACAGTCTGGAGGCCGACCGCCTTGACGGCATCGACGCCGAACGCGGCCTGCAGCGACGCGACGACTTTCTTTGTCAGCGCCGGATCGTTATCGACCACTGGATTGGGCGCAGGGTCGAGGGCGAACGTGGCATTCGCCCCGTTAGCCGCAGCGACGTGCTCGACGATGCGCTGGATACGGTCGATGATGTCCTGACGCGACGCGGGGCTGAATGTCCGTATCGTGCCGAGCATTTCGACGCTCTCCGGAATGATGTTGTGGCGCACACCACCGTTGATCGCGCCGATGCTGACGACGGCGGGGAGCGCCGTAATGTCTGTCTGCCGGCTGACGATGGTCTGCAGCGAATTGACGATCTGCGCGGCGGTCACGATCGGGTCGACGCCGGCCCAGGGCCGTGCGCCGTGGCTCTGGCGACCGGTCACGACGATGCGGAAGAAGTCCGAACCCGCCATGAAGGGTCCCGGCCGCAAGCCGAGCGTGCCCGTATGCAGCGTCGAGATCACGTGCAGTCCAAAGATCGCGTCCGGCTTCGCGATGTCGAAGAGGCCTTCCTGCATCATCAACGGCGCGCCGGCCTGCTCGCCTTCCGGCGCACCTTCCTCGGCGGGCTGAAACACGAACATGACCGTCCCGGGCAAGCTGTGGCGCAGGCCTGCAAGTATCTGCGCTGCTCCCATCAGGATCGCGGTGTGCGCATCGTGGCCGCAGGCGTGCATGACGCCGACCTGGCGGCCGCGGAATTCGGCCATCGCGGTCGAGCGAAACGGTACGTCGGTACGCTCGGTGACCGGGAGCGCGTCCATGTCTGCGCGCAGCATGATCGTGGGACCCGGCAACGCGCCACGAAGCACCGCGACCACGCCGGTGTGCGCGATGCCGGTCCTGACCTCGAGTCCTAGCGCACGCAGATGCTCCGCGACCGTCTTGGCGGTGCGGAACTCGCGGTTGCCGAGTTCGGGGTGACTGTGGAAATCCCGGCGCCATTCGATGACACGCGGCTCGAGCGCGACGACTGCGGCGTCGAGCTCGGCCGGCGTCACCTCGGCGCGGGCCGTGGCAGCCGACAGCAGGCCGATCAACAGCAACAAATTTTTCATGAATATCTCCGGCGTCAGGCCTTCAGGCTCTCAACCGTCACGGCGACGCCGCTGAATGCAGCATTGCCGCTGACAGCGTCAACGGCCAGCTCGTCCGTGAGGTCATTGATGCTCGCACCCGGATGCGTGCTCGCGACCGATTGTCGCGTGCCGGGCCGGTCGTGGCCCCAGCCATGCGGCAGGCTGACGACGCCGGGCATGACTTCGTCGCTCACCTCGGCCTCGACAGCAATGGCGCCGACTCGTGAGCCGACGCGGACGCGCGCACCATTCGCGATGCCATAGCGCGCGGCATCGAGCGGGTGCATGAGGAGCGTGCAGCGCCTTGGGCCCTTCACGAGCCGACGGCTGTTGTGCATCCACGAGTTGTTGCTGCGCAGGTCGCGACGCCCGATCAGGCGCAATGCCGGTTCAGTCGCCGCGTTTACGAGCCCCCTTGCCAGTCGGTCGACATCCGCGACGAGCGGCGGCGGTGCGAGCTGGATGCGAACCCCGGGGCCAAGCCGATCCGGCAGGCAGGGCTGCAATGGTCCGAGGTCGAGGCCATGCGGGAGCCGAGCGAGCCTCGCGAGCGTCAGGCCTTTCCCGAACGGGAGCCATCCGGCGCCGCGCGGGCCGAAGCGTAACCCCAGTCCGAGCAGGCGCCTGGGAGTGGGCCGGCGCAGGCGCAGCCGTTCCAGGAAGCCGGGCCGGCGGCTGGGGTCATGGACCGCGAGGCGCTCGGCGATACCCTGCAGGATCTGCCAGTCATGTCGCGTGCCCGGCGGCGGATCGAACAGGGGAAGCGAGTACTTGACCGTGTTACGAATGGCGAGCATGTGAAACACGATGTCGTAGTGATCACGCTCGAGGGCGAATGTCGGCGGCAGGATGATGTCGGCGTGGCGGGTCGTCTCATTGATGTAGAAGTCGACCGATGCCATGAATTCCAGGCCGCCAAGGGCGCGCTCGAGCCGGCCGCCATTCGGCGTTGAC
>Ga0209798_10000012_pt1 | contig 141140 bp, 141 predicted proteins | sample DOMMetBare3Fresh_FD_187475 | JGI IMG/M metagenome (GOLD analysis project Ga0209798, IMG submission 187475) | Wetland sediment microbial communities from St. Louis River estuary, USA, under dissolved organic matter induced mercury methylation -... | ecosystem: Environmental > Aquatic >...
TGTTGAAACAACCATCCTCGGAACAACACAAGTCATGCAAGAGAGTGTTTCAGCTGTTACAACCAGTGTTGAAAACTCAAAGAAAATTTCAAACGATACTGATAAAATTGTTGATATGGTAGGTAATATCAATACCCTAACTTCTCAAAATGCTAGAAGTGTTGAAGAAATCGCTGCGGCGGCTGATCATCTCTCTCGTTTGGCTGAAAACCTTAACAACAAGCTTAATCAGTTTAGATAGATAAAAAAACATGGATGCACTCATTTTAGGCTGTATTAGTTTTTGCACATCAACGATTGCGGGCATCTTTGGCGTAGGTGGAGGATTATTGTTAATAGCCATTCTTCCATCTTTTTTGCCTATTAATGCACTCATCCCGATACATGGGCTCAATCAAGTAACCAGTAATTTATCACGAGCGTATTTTGGGTACAAAGACATACAATACAGTGTCATACCAAAGTTTTTCGTTGGTTCATTACTTGGTGCTGGGCTCTTTATGTATCTCTTAAAAATTATCTCAATCCAATATATTCCTCTGTGTGTGGGTATCTATATTTTGTTGTCCTTATGGTCACAAACTTTCAATGACAAAATAAAAAAATATGAAAATTACTATCTAATCGGTTTTTTGCAGACAGGTGTTTCCACCATTGTTGGGACAACTGGTCCTTTGACGATGACTAAATTGCTTAAAGAATTTAAAGATAAAGACAAAGTTATCGCAACATCTGCCCTTCTTATGAGTATGACTCATATTTTTAAAATCATTGTTTTTAGCTATTTTGGATTTGTTTTTTATGATTATTTTGATGTGATCGTCATTATGATTTTAGGCTCCATTTTTGGCTCTTATGTTGGTAAAAAACTAAGAAATAAAATTGATGGTCAAAAATTAATTTATATATTGAAAATTTTACTTTCTACTTTAGCGCTCAAAAGCATTGTCAGTACTGGGCGATTATTTATATCATAGTAGAATGGCTTAGCGTATAACTCTCCTACTTCACTCAGTACAATTGCTCGTAAGCTAAATTAAGCTATTATGTTCCTTAAAAATGCCCTTCTGCGTGTACTTTTAGAGTTTATAATCAGCTCAAATACAAACAAATTCAGAGGCAAATAGGAAAACTTTAGTGGAAAAATATGTTCAAATGTATTCAGATTTTATAACCAAAAACTACAGAGCCGTTTTATCGTATTTATTTGTATTGACTGTAGTGTTTGGCTACTTTGCTGTGCATCTCAATGTCGATGCCTCCGCAGAAACATTATTGCTTGAAAATGACAAAGATTTAAAGTTAACCAGAGAGATTCATAAGCGATACACAAGCTCAGACTACCTCGTCATAGCGTTTTCTCCTAATGACGCGATGCTCTCCGATAAGACACTTAATGCACTCAAAAGCCTCAAAGAAGCTCTTTTAAAAATTGAGGGCGTGGAGAGTGTTGTCAGTATTCTTGATGTTCCACTGCTTGAAAGTCCACCACGATCTATCAAAGAGATTATAGGCGATACACGAACACTCGAAAGTAAAGATATAGATAAAGAGATGGTGCAACAAGAGTTAACGACAAGCCCACTTTACAAAGACAATCTTGTGAGCTCTGACTTTAAAACAACGTCAATTTTGATCAATCTTAAAGAGGATGTGGAGTACAAGGAGTTTCTCAAAGCACGTAATGCACTTCTTGATAAAAAACAAGCAGGTCAACTGACAAAAGAGGAAGAGCTTCAACTTGAAAAAATAAAAAAAGAGTTTAAAGCTTATCGCGCTACTTCAAAAGATGAGTCACATATTTTGATTAATGAGATCAGAAAAACCATTGATGCACACCAAGAAGCAGGTCAGCTGTTTTTAGGCGGTGTGTTGATGGTTGCAGATGATATGATTAGCTTTGTTAAAAGTGACATCAAGACATATGGTACATCGGTAATACTCATTATGACCTTTGTTCTTTGGCTGATTTTTAGGCAGATACGTTATGTCATGATTCCCATAACTGTTGCATTTTCTGCGGTGATGATTACAGCGGGCATATACGCACTTTTTGGTTTTGAAGTGACGGTCATTTCATCAAACTTTGTCTCCATGCAACTCATTATGGCTATATCTCTATCAATACATCTGGTGTCAAACTACAGAGAAAATTACATCAATAATCCTGATTTAACCCAAAATGAGCTCATAAGCCTGACGATGAAAAAAATGGTTTTGCCTATGTCCTTTGTTGTGTTAAGCTCGGTGGCTGCTTATATGTCATTGATTAGCAGTGGCATACTTCCTGTCATAAACTTTGGATGGATGATGGCGGTAGCATCGTGTATATCGTTTCTTTTCGCTATTACATTCTCGCCTGCAATTTTGATGGCATTAAAGAAAAAAAATCCCGTACAGACCTATGATAAATTTACAAAAATAACGTTAACATTTGCAAACATCACAAAAGAGTACCCAAAAACAATCTATCTTGTTTCACTGGGCGTTGTTATATTCAGCATTATCGGTACAACACAGTTGGTGGTTGAAAACAGTGTCATTAATTACTTCAAAGAGAAAACAGAAATTTACCAAGGTATGAAAAAAATAGATGAGAAGCTTGGGGGAACAACTCCGCTTGAAGTGGTCGTGAGATTTCCAAAGCAAGAGAGTACGGAAGAAAGCTCAACCTCTAACGCATTGGATAGTTTTGAAAAAGAGTTTAATGAAGCAAAAAATGAGTCACAATACTGGTTTACAGACCAAAAGATGGATAAAATCCTTGAAATTCAAAAATACTTAGAAAGCATTCATGGTGCTGGCAATGTCTCATCGCTTGCAACGCTTTTAAGGGTTGGAGAGATCGTTAAAAAAGGGCAGAGATTTGACAACTTTGAGTTAGGTGTTCTTTATAACCAACTGCCTGAAAAATACAAAAATATGCTTTTAAACTCGTTTATCAATATGGAAAATAACGAAGCACGATTTGTTATAAGAATCAAAGACTCTTCAAAAGATCTCAGACGCGAAGGTTTGATTAACACCATAAGAACAGGATTGGAAAAAGAGGTTGGGCTGAAAGAGGGCGAGTTTGATATTGTCGGTATGATGGTTTTATACAACAATATGCTCCAATCACTCTATAAAACGCAAATTTTAACCGTTGGTGAAACGGTAGCCATCGTTGGTTTGATGTTCTTATTTTTATTTAGATCCCTAAAAGTAGGGCTTATCGCTATTGTTGTCAATATCATTCCTATAGGCATTGTCTTTGGTATTATGGGTGTTTTCAAAATACCGCTAGACATTATGAATATTACCATTGCCGCCATTGCTTTTGATATGGCACTAAACAATACGGTCTATTATTACTTGCGATTTAGGCATGAAATTAAGAAAGATGGCGACTATGTTGCCACTATGTATAGAACGCATGGAAGTGTCGGTAATCCGATGTACTACTGTTCAGGAGTGTCCGTCATAGGCTTTATTGTTTTGGTCACCTCAAATTTCATCCCAACACTTGTCTTTGGACTCTTGACCGTTGTGACGATCTTCGTAGCTATTATCGCAGATCTTTTGCTTTCACCATTGTTACTCATAACATTTAAAGCTTTTGGCAAACCGGTTATTCACAAGAACACTGAGGAAAAATAAAAAAATTAATTCTAAAATAGTGATAGGCTAGTTTGATAATAGACAATTTATTTAAGAGTGCCTATCTCTTTTATCTTCCACATTTTAAATTTTTTAATATAGTAGAAATGTAATATTTACAATCGTTTGGAAAGAAAGTACGATGAAGGAAGTTTTAAAAAAAGTGGTGCGGATAAAGAGACTCGAACTCCCATGCCTCTCGGCACCAGATCCTAAGTCTGGCGTGTCTACCAATTTCACCATATCCGCACACAACAGTAGTAAATTTTGCGAAGCTGAGGCTCCGTCTTAAAAGGTGGTACGCCCTACACGATTCGAACGTGTGACCTACGCCTTAGAAGGGCGTTGCTCTATCCAGCTGAGCTAAGAGCGCATCTTCTCGGTTTTAAGGTGGTGCGCTCGAAAGGAGTCGAACCTACAACCTACGGATCCGAAGTCCGTTGCTCTATCCAATTGAGCTACGAGCGCATAAAACTTGCTCTTTGGTCTAATGGGGTGAGTGATGGGGATCGAACCCACGACCCTCAGAACCACAACCTGATGCTCTAACCGACTGAGCTACACCCACCATCATTTTAAAAATTATAACATGGTCGGGGCGAAAGGATTCGAACCTTCGACCCCCTGGTCCCAAACCAGGTGCGCTGACCAGACTGCGCTACGCCCCGACATTTAAAAAAACCTAAGTTGGTCTTTTTAAGGCTGAAATTCTATCTAAAATACAGCCTTTTGTCAAGGAAAAGTTTTTTAGGCTTTTGGATTGAACTCTATAAGCCCTTCTGTTGGAGAACTAGCTGTTGCAAAAGGCTTTTTAGCAATGCGTCCAGCTAGGAAGCTCGAACGTCCTGCTAGGACAGCGTGTTTCATTGCTTCTGCCATTAAAATCGGGTTTTTAGCTTGTGCAATGGCAGTGTTTGTTAAAACACCATCTGCACCAATTTCCATAGCAATTGCTGCATCGCTTGCACAGCCAATGCCTGCATCAACAATCACTGGGATGCTAACGGCTTCTTTGATGAAGAGAACATTGTAACGGTTTTGGATGCCAAGCCCACTGCCGATAGGTGATGCTAAAGGCATAACAGCAGCACTCCCCGCATTTTCGAGTCGTTTTGCCATGATAGGATCGTCATTGGTATAGGTCATGATCGTAAAGCCATCACGGGCTAGAACTTCACATGCTTTGAGTGTTTCCATTACGTCTGGGTAGAGTGTTTTTGCTGTATCTCCAATGACTTCAAGTTTGATGAGATCAAGTCCTGTTGCTTCTCTGACCATTCTAAAAAGAGTGATGGCATCTTCTGCCGTGGTACATCCAGCAGAGTTTGGAAGTAGTTTAATGTCAGTACCTTTGAAGTAGTCCATGAGATTTTCTTCGTTGGGATTGGTGATGTTGACACGACGAACAGCCACCGTAATTAGTTTTGAACCACTAGCAATTGTTGCATCTTTCGTGGTCTGAAAGTCAGGGTATTTGCCACTTCCTACGATTAAACGGCTTGCAAATTCAATATTGCCGACTTTGAGAATGTCGTTCATTTTAATTCCTATTGAGTAAATTTTTAACGGTTTCGGGAAGGAGTTCATGCTCTAGTGCGTGGATTTTTTCTTCAAAATCTTCTAAACGCATCCCTTCATTTTTTTCAAAATAGCGTTGTGCGATGATTTCACCGCCATCGAGCTCTTCACTAACGTAATGCACGCTGATGCCAGCAACTTTCATGGGTGAATCAAAACTCTCCTTTATAGCATTGCCGCCCTTAAAAAGGGGTAGGAGTGAAGGATGTAAATTGATCGCTTTAACCTGCTTTGTGAAATAAGGCGTGAGAAAACGCATAAATCCTGCGAGTACAGTAAGCTCAGCACCACTCTTTTGAATTGCCTCTACAAGGGCTTTATCAAAGGCTTCACGGCTTGTGTAGAGCGTATGATCGATAATGATAGGCTCTATGCCATAATTTCGGGATCTTTCGATTCCTGCCGCATTGGGACGGTTGCAAATAGTGGTTGCAACTTCAATTTTACAGTGTTCAAAGACTTGGTTGTGAAGTGTTGCAAGAAGTTTTTCAAGATTGCTTCCTTCACCACTGAATAAAATAGCAATTTTTTTTATAACCATTTAAGACCTTTACAAATATCAATCGGGGTGAATGCAAAATTATTATATTTAAATTTCTTTGCAACTAAAGTGTGGGCTAATGAAGCGCTAATCGCAGCATCTTTGAGGGTATACCCTTGGGCAATCAGTGCTCCTATCATGCCAGCCAATACATCGCCACTGCCACCTTTTGCCAAAGCTTGCGTTCCATAGGTGTTAATGAAAAGCTCTCCATTGTATGCGATAATGGAGTTGGCTCCTTTGAGAACGAGTACAACGTGAGGGAATGCGAGACTAAAGCGTTTGGCGTACTGAAAGCGGTTTTCTTGAATCTTTTCAATGCTGATTTTTTCGTGGCATGTAAGCTCTAAAATGGAGCTAAACTCTTTGGGGTGCGGTGTTAAAACCAGAGGTTTCTGAGACGCAATAAGTTCTATGATGAGTGGATGATGTGATAAGGATGCATCAATGACCAATGGTAGGGCATTAGAGAGCAGAAGTGTACGAATCATCGCTTCATCAAAGGGTACTTCCAAGCCCATACCTGCGACAATAACGTTGGCATTTTTAGGAAGAGTGAGGCTGTTCATAAGATAAACAGGTAATTTTTTAGATTTTTCACCCACTAGTGTGACGAGTCCTGCTCCAAAATGAAAAGCTCCCATGCCAGCAAGTTGTGCGGCACCTTCTTTGCAACCTTGAACAATGGCAACATGCCCAAAAGAGCCTTTATTTGCATTTTTCTTTTCTCTTAGGGGAAGCTTGAGATCGCTCTTGCGCAGGAGAAAGACGGAAGTCATAGTTTCATAGTGTTTGCGCGCAATACCAAGGTTTCCTACTTTGATTTTTCCTACAGCGTCTTTAACGTTATCATTCAAAAGGCACAGTTTTAAAGCGCCCATTGCAATGGTTTCATCTGCTTGAAAAATCGATGAACTCAGACGAAGATCATTGAGAATTCCACTGGGAATATCGCAAGCGATTTTAAAGCCTTTTTTAGCGTTAAGTGCTTCAATTAGCGCACAGTTTTGCTCATCCAAAGGACGGTTCAGTCCTGCCCCAAATAGAGCATCTACGTAAATGTCAGCATTTATAAGCGCATCAACGATAGGAACACCAATTTTTTTGGCACGCTCAAGCTGAAGTTTAGCAAGATTTGATTTGAGCTCAAACGGGAAATAGATGCTCACATTAAATGTCCCATGAAGCAATCTTGCCGCTACAACACCATCCGCACCATTGTTCCCTGTACCGCAGACGAAGAGCGCACTCTTTGTAGGTGTAAGCTTTTTTTTAACGGCACGAGCGAGTGCAATTCCCGCATGTTCCATTAAAATTTCAGGGGTAAGTCCAAAAGTAGTATAACAACGCTCATCCAAACTGTTTGTCTCTTCATAGACATAATGCATCGGTTTCTCCTAACGCTTGCGGAAGCTAAGGGCTTCTAAAAGGTACTCTTGGGTGATTATATCACTTTGTGCCAGATCGGCAATTGTGCGCGCGATACGGAGTATTTTATGAATGCTTCGTTGGCTGAGTCCAAAGCGGCTTTGTGCCATTTCTAAGCTCTCCTTCGCCTGTGAATCAAGCGTGCAAAAATGCATCGTATTGTGCTCATCCAGTTTGCCATTGAGTTCGTTTTGCCCACGTTTCTTTTGCATAATAAATGCGTGTAAGACGTGATCAAACATCGCTTTGGAGTCTAAACCTTGCTCTTTAGAGCTCTCTTCACTCATTTGCACGTAAAGATCGATACGGTCCATGATAGGCTCAGAAATACGGTTTTTATAACGGCTTATCTCTACTTCGGAACAGCGACACTCATGGGTTTGACTGAAAAGATTGCCACAAGGACAAGGATTTTGTGCGGCAGCAAAAAGAAATTTGGTCGCATAACTGACTTTTGTATTGACACGTGAAATGAGGACACGATGGTCTTCCAAAGGTTCTCTAAGACTTTCTAAAACAGCTTTAGAAAAGTTGGGAAATTCATCAAAAAATAGGATACCATTATGTGCCAATGCAATTTCACCTGCACGACTTTGGTTACTACCCCTGTCAATTCCAGTTAAAGATGCTACAGACAAGAGAATCCTAGGTGGTTTAAGCATGATTTTTCTAACAATAAATAATACATATTGCAATAAAACATGCTACAACCTTTCAATTTTACAGTAAACTATTATACAATATTCAAGGTGATAGAATGAAGATATCAATGAAAAATAGGAAAATTGGTTACACTTATGGCAGTGTTTCTGGTAATTTTTCATTTAGACAAGAGAAGAGTATTGCGTTTGAATCCCTACTTGAAAAAGATTTACTCACGTTATTAGAGTACAATCAAAAAGTTCTTGATGTCGTTGAACAGCCAGTGACTTTAGAATATACCAATAATAATGGTAGAGAAGCCTCATATACTCCTGATTTCCTTGTCTATTTTAAGACAAAAATTGGAGGCAGTATATTTTCGCCTTATGATAAACCTCTACTTATTGAGGTAAAACCACATGATATCCTCCGTAAAAAATTTAATGAACTACGACCAAAATTTAAAATCGCAATGAAGTATGCTATAGAAAATGGATTTATCTTTAAAATATACGATGAGAGAAGAATTCGTGGTGTATATTTTCAAAATATTTCTTTTATTGAAAGATATAAAACACTTCAGTATGATCCCGATGAAGAAAAGCGAATTTTAAGCCATTTAGAAAAATTAGGTCAAACCACAATTGATCATGTGCTTGCATATTTATATGTGTCCCAAACACAAAGAGGTATAGCGATTGGTCAGATTTGGAACATACTTGCAAATCATAAAATTGCGTGTGATATGCATATCCCTTTAACTCAGAATTCAACTATTTGGATCAATGGTGATGATAGATTTGATGAAGAAGGAGATTCCCTTGAGTGAAAAAAATGACAATGCTCATCAGCTTGATAGGCGATCCGTTCAATACAATATTAATGATTATGTTGAGTATGAAGATGAAGCGTATCGAATAACACAGCCATTAGATTTTTACGAGGTAGTTGGAGTTAATGTTCATACAAAGATTGCTCGAAGACTTCTTATTAAAAATTTAAAGCCTATATCAGTGCAAAATACTACTGATAATAGCTATATCAAGCGAGATTTAGAAGAAATCACAGATAAAGATTGGCTGGAAGCTCAAAAACGCTTTCAAGCGATTATTCCATTACTTCAAGGTACCTCACGTGCTGAAATTGAAAAACATGCAGAAGAATTAGGTATTCACTATACAACGCTTTATCGCTGGCATCGATGTTATCTTTCAACAGGTACGATTACAGGAATACTTTCACATAAAAAAGGTCGCAAGGCTGGAGAAATTAAAATCCCAAGTCGAGTTGAAGCTATTATCCAAGAGATGATTGATAAATATTATCTTACAAAGCAAAGGCTCTCTATTCCTTTTGTCATCCAAAAAGTCTTTTTCCAGTGTCAGCAAGAAAATTTAGTGTTTCCAAGTGCAAATACAATCCGTAATCGTATTGCTAGCGTGTCTGAGTATTATCGTTTGAAACGACAAGGTGAAGCTTCTTTAGCAAAAGATAAATATGATCCAAAACCCAATCATTTTAATGCAGATTATCCACTACAGATTGTCCAAATGGATCATACAAAAATGGATATTACAGTAGTTGATGAAGAAACTAGAAAGTCTATTGGTAGACCTTGGGTGACATTAGCAATTGATATTTACAGTCGTATGATCGTGGGTTATTATTTGAGTTTGGATGCTCCAAGTGCAACATCTTTAGCTATTTGTATGACAAATGTTGCTATGCCAAAAGATGACTTACTTCTTAGATTGGATATTAATGCAGAATGGCCTGTCTGGGGTAAAATGCAAACTTTACATGCAGATAACGGTCCTGATTTTAAATCAGATGCATTAAGAAAAGGCTGTTTAGCTCATGGAATACACACTAATTTTAGACCAATTCCGAAAAAGGAGTATGGTGGTCATATTGAGCGTTTGATGGGAACTGTTATGAAAGAGGTACACTCTCTTCCAGGCACAACTTTTTCGAATATTAAAGAACGGCAGTCTTATGATTCTGATGGTAATGCAACAATGACATTTTTAGAGCTTGAAAAATGGCTTGTTACATTTATTACAAAAGTTTACAATAGGCGAAGGCATTCTACTTTAGGGATATCTCCAGAGTTAAAATGGCAAGAAGGAATTTTTGGAAATGCAACTAAACAAGGAACAGGTTATCCTCCAAAGCCTTCCGATCCACAAAGCTTTTTAATTGATTTTTTACCTAGCTATAGCAGAACGATTCAACGAAATGGAGTCAATATTGATGGTTTAAACTATTACGATCATGCCTTGCGCCCCTTTATTAATGCCATAGATCCTGATACAAAAAAGAAAAAGCAATTCACTTTTAAGCGAGATATTAGAGATATGGGGCAAGTGTGGTTTTATGACGATATGACACAAACATATTATAAAATTAAACTCGCTAATGGTGAGATACCACCAATGAGTGCTTCTGAATACAAAGAAGTGCGTAAAGTGATTGGTAAAAAGAATGCTGCATCTATCTCAGATCATGAGATTATTGAAGCCAGAGAGGAATTACATAGGCAAGCCTTAGCTGCTTCTAGTAAAAGTAAAAAAGTAAGGCGAGAGCTAGAAAAAGCCAAAATTCATAAGGCTCGCCCAGAACTTGCTTCATCAAAAGAAATCAAAATTGATTCAAAGAAAATAGAGATTGACGACTCTTTGTGGGATGATGATATCCCTGTCTTTAATTAAACGAGGTAATCCCATGAATACTATACTATATCCTCACTTGCATCCAGACTTTAGACAGTATATGGAAGTTAATGATGAGGCACGAATTGCTAGTTTAGATGAAAATATTTGGATAAATTACCCTAAAAGTGATGAAATTATTCAATTACTTATACAGGCACTCAATCGCGCACATAAAAAGCCTAGAGTTCAAGGGCTCCTTATTATTGGTGAATCTAATATAGGGAAAACATCTATTATTCATCAGTTTCGTTCAATGTATGAAGATGGAGTATTTGTGGATTCGCAAGAAATGACTAAAGCATCAAAGCCGGTCATTTATGCTTTAATGAAGAGCTCTGAAGAAAAAGATCTCTATATTGCCATTCTTGAGAAATTTTTCACTTCGTTTAGGCCAACAGACCCATTAGCAAAATTGAGGCATCAAGCAATTGCGCTTATGCGAGAATGTCATGTGAAGATGTTGATATTAGATGAAATTCATAATTTGCTTAGAGGTACTGCAACAAAACAAAGAATTATGATGGATGCTATTAAAAACCTTAGCAATGAGCTTATGATACCGATTGTTGGCGTTGGAACAAAAGATGCTGCGCTTATTTTAGCATCAGAACCTCAAAATATAAGTCGCTTTGATCTTGTGAGAGTAGATAAATGGGATTTGGATAAGAACTTTAGAGGTATGCTTATGGCATTTGAAAAAAGGTTACCACTTAAAAAGCCTTCTGCTCTTGATAAAAAAGAGAAAGCAACACGCCTATATAATATTTCTAGGGGTAATCTAGGTGATTTGCATCGATTACTGATTGAATGCACACGCTATGCAATTCAACATGGCATTGAAGAGATTACAGAAGAGATTATTGAAAAGCATAAGTGGGTTAAGCCAACGGATACTAGATCAGCAAGGGAGATACTTTTTGCTTCCGATTAATGTTAAACCTTTAGAGGATGAATTATTAAGCTCATGGTTAATTAGAACAGCTATTGCTAATAAAACCGATCCTCTAGGATTTAGCGGAGGAATATGGGAGGATATGTATCGCTTTTGGACAAGAGATTGTGATAGATTCTTCCCGCAAGAAAAAGCAGCTCCTCTTTCCAAATATACAGGATTATCGTATCTTGAACTTCAAAAACTTACACTTGAGCCCATTATCAAAGCAATCACACATCAACAAAAACTCAATCCAAAAATTGCTTGGACATGGATAATCCCAACAGGACAACGTAATAGAACCCGTATCAATGGGTTGCATTTTTGTTCGCATTGTTTGGATGACCCTCCTATATATTTCAAAAAGCAGTGGCGTTTATCTTGGAACGTTGCTTGCCCTAAGCATGGAATACTTCTACAACTGCATTGCCCCAAGTGTTATACTGTTTTTTCACCACACCTTATTACTTATACCAATACTGATTTTACCAAATGTCAAAAATGTGGATTTGATTTAAGACGAGCCCCAATTGTAAAAGCTACTAATGATGTAATCCTATTTCAAGAAAAACTTAATAATGTTGTTTTCAAAGACCATGTGGATACAATGATTCTAAAACCTCCTGATATCACGATTTCAGATATTTTTGCAACGATTCATATTTTAATATTTTTATTTCATCGAGTAGATCGTTGTGAAGCCGTGCAAAAACTTGTTGAAAAGCTAACATCACATTATCCTCGCCACTATGATTTCTCTTCAAGACAAACACTAGAATCCATTGATGTTAAGCAACGTTACCTTCTTATTTCTTTTATTGAGAACCTATTCCAATATGATGCCAAAGGTATTTTTGCACTTATTATGGATTATAGGATAACACGTCAAATGCTCTTGGAGGCTGGATATACATTATCGCCATTTATAGAATACCTTATATCTCAACTAAAAGATAATGGAAGAATAAGTGTTGAAAGGAAAAAACATAGTAAAGCTCTTGAACCAAGAAGCCCAGAGGAAGTAGAAAGGCTGATGGATGAAATACGCAAATATCTCTAATAAGCCGTGTGATAGCTGCCATAAGCTACTTGTAGATTGGGACTATAAATATCAAGGAAAGCATTATTGCAAGGAATGTTTCAATCTTCTTTTTACATTCCAAATATGCTCTCTTTGTGGAAAAAGAAAAAAGATATCCAATGATTTACAAGTGCCAATATGCAAGGTGTGCCAGGTAAAAGACAAACCTTGCATTCGCTGTAATAGGAATGAGTATAAGTTTGGTTTGATTACAAAAGATGGCCCTGTTTGCAAAACATGTGCTGTATATTTTAGAGAGTTTAAAACGTGTTCAGCCTGTCATAATGCATATTATAGTGTATCAAATAGGAAGCTTTTAAATGGCGAGTCACAACTATTATGTCATCGATGTTATAACAAAACACTCCCCATATGCAGCTTTTGCCAGAAGCAACGCAAAACATATACATACGATGAAAACCATAGAGCAATTTGTGCGCTATGTGCAACAAAACAGGATAAACAATGTACTCAATGTGGAGAGATAATTAGTGCGGGAAGAGGGAATTTATGTAAAGAATGTACTTATGTGAATACATTAACAAAAAGGATCAAATTTGGTGTGACCCTTTTGTCTTCAAAGTATATGGGAGAGTATTTTGAGCAATTTGGATGGTGGCTAAAAGATCGTAGAGGTTTTGTGTTTGCAGCAACGCACATCATGAAGTATATAGATTATTTTTTTCAAATCGATTCATTATGTGAAAATCTTGGAAGAATACCAAACTATCAAGAAGTTGTTCAGAGCTTTTCAGTAGCGATAAGTAGGAAGAATTTACTCGTGACAACTTTTCTAAATGAAATTGGATTGCTAATAATTGATAAAGTATGCCAAGAGGAACAAGCCAATAAAGATATGATTGATCGGTATCTTAAAAAGTTCAAACAAGGATTATGGGAATCGAAAATTTTAAAGGCTTATTATGAACATTTACAAAGTAAAACGCAACATAAAGGTTCTATTAGATCGATTCGATTGGCTTTAGGTAGTGCGGCAAAATTATTGGAATATAAAGGATATTTTGATAGTGAGTATTTAACAAACAATATATTAGATGGCTATTTATGGAAATATCCTGGACAAAACAATTCGTTGATGGGCTTCCTAACTTTTCTCAAACAGAGAGGTACAATTTTAGAAACTAGTGACAAAAAACAATTGAAATTTCACATTAAGAGTACCTTGATGCTAAAACAAGAACTAATTATTTATTTGATATATCCTAGCCAAGAATTGAAGTTTTTTCAAAAAGCCATTAGAGTAACGGTAGGTTATTTACATAATATTGATATTCCATCAAATGTCATCATTCTAAAAAAAGATCTTAAAGGAGATTTACGTGGCATGTATTTAGCTGTTGCAAAAAAAAAGTTTTATCTGCCTAAAGAAGTAGAACTATTGTGCTCAATCAAATGATCAATTAAAATCATTTTATATGGCAGTCTCTAAAAAACATGATATCACAAGGATGTAAAATCAAGGAGAGAAGCTAATCTTTTTGACATAAAACTAAAATTTCTTTTGCATTTTTATCAGTAGGACTTAAACATGTGTCCCATTTCCCAGCCTGCACATATCTAGAAAAAATAATTTTGAAACCAACCCTTTGACACATTGTTTCAATCTCATCTTTTGTATAACGTTTATCTCTTACAATAAATTCTCTTGGTAAATTAGTTCCAGCTGTAAACTGTTCTCTTCTATAAATAACTCGTGTACTTTCATCGATAATATAATATTTAGGATTAAAGATATTACCAGTTTTTTCCATAATTTCACTTGGAGGAATCTTGAAAATATGATCTGGTTCTTTTTCAAATGTAAAAATATGTTTTGCTATATGTTTTGTTAATTCATAATTCATAACAGAGATAATAGCATAGCCATCTTTTTTTGTGTGCTGATATATATTTTGCAATATCTGCATATTATCTTTTTCATGAATAAATGACCCTATGACGTCATATAGACATAAAACAGCATTGTACTCTTGGTTTAAGTTAATAGTTCTACAGTCTCCAACTTGAAAAATAACAGAATCGAAACTATTTGCTTCTTGGGCTTTTTGTACTAACTCTTGAGTATAATCTATTCCCATTACATGAAAAATTTTTTCTCCCAAAGCAATACTATGTCTTCCGATGCCACAACCAAAATCTAACACTTCGCTATCTTTAGATAGATCACATTTATCTATAATAAAAGACACTTCCTTATTTGTATGTTTTGACCATTTGTGATTATTATCTATCAACATTCTTGAATAAGCATCTTGAGCCATTGCATCAAAAGAATCTAATAGCTCAGTAATTTCCTCTTTTGATGGATTTTTGATATCCTGTTCATTGAAAGTAAAGGCAAACCATTCCCACCCTTCTTCAATATCTCCCATAATCCATTCTTTTTCGCTTTTCTGTTCAACGCTCTTCAACTTTGTAAGAATATTTGATATATCTGAAGGAAACATAGTGTTAGCTTTTGAAACATGATCATTTATAATAAATTCTGTATTTTGAGTAATATAATGAATATTGTTTTTGCCAAAAGATATAATTTTCTTTTTTTTCTTATTAATAATCGCAGGATGAGAAACTCTTTTAGTAGCACTCTCTAATGCTTTCACTGCATATGGATTTGAACTTAAAATTCCCCATGCATAATAATTAGAAAGCCCCCAGAAAGACAGTAAAAGATTTTTTGCAATACCTTGTTCTCTATATTTTTCATGGACAACCAATTGTGTAACCCATGAAATGATTTTAGATTTATTATCAGGTTCTTTTTTGTTAGTAGAAGCGACTGTGGCTATGGCATATCCTATTAGTTGATCTTCACATCTAGCAGTCGCAATGTAAGTATTGTTTTTTGATGTCCATAATGAGAGCCGTTCTTTACTAAGTTTAATTCTTGTAAATGGATTTCTAGCAGTTTCCCCCCATAATCCATAATTTTCTGAATATAAGATTGACATTTCATGAAGTAAATTAGGATTTTCCAGAGGTGTTTCTATTAAATATTTTGGTTTCATTTCTCAATCTTTTATAATATCTTTTTGCTTATTTTGATAAATATATTGTATCAAAAAGGTTTGAAAATGTTCTTACAATTATAGATAGATTTTATTTAAAAAAGATATTCGATAGTATTTTTTACTTATTGTGAAAAGTCCATCATCATATGCAATAATTCAACATTACAATGATTAGAGCCATATAAAACATCTTTTTTTATTAAATAAAATTTTTTATCAATAGCTTTCATGTTTTCATCGATATTAATACTTTGAACAACAAAGCCAATCATTCCATTAATACCATAATATGATGGATAATAATATTCTGCAGTAGAAGACTTATATTGTGTAGTAAATCTCTTGATACCATCCTCTACATATGCAGCATTTAAGGTTTTTTTACCATCAAGTCTTTTACACTCAATGGTAAAATACGCATCAAACTCTTCAAAGTCATACTTTTGTGGTAAAATTTTTATATCTACTCTACCATTTGCCACATCAACTTCTTTATCAAAATTAAAACCATAAATTCCACATTCCACATTTCTTATATTTCTTTTAGTTATATAATCTAAAAGCAATATATCTCTAATAGCATTTTCATTATTTTTTGGAACTTTTACGCCATCTTTGATCAATAAAAGATAACATGAATATATTTTGCACATGAGATTGAGAAATTCTGTCTTATAGTTAATTTCTGAACTTTCTAAAGGAGTAGCATCAAGTTCTTCAAATATTACTTCGCCCATTGGGACTTTCCTGCTTTTAATATGGCATCTCTAAACTCATAGAAATCTAAATAGCCAATGGCTTTATGCCAATTTTTGTACTCATTTGGTTTTATTACATAAAAACCATTTTTTTCAAAGCCTTTAATATCCTTTTGGATGAATAAATTATCTAAAGTTTTATTTCCTAAAAAAACATGAAAATTTTTAATATTGTCTTCTTTTTCCCAAATTATCGATTGTAAAGGCTTTTCTTTTAGTATTTGAAATTTTATCCCTATAATATGATTACTATAGATTATTTTAGCCTGAAAATACATTTGATTCTGTTCATATATTGTAGAATAGTGTTTTATAAATACATTTGCATATTCTTCAAGCTTTTGTTCTCTATACGTAAGCTTCCTAAAAGTCGTAGCATAGTTTTTACAAATTACCCATGGAATAATGATTTCTGTTGCATAGTCATATAAAGCTTTTTCTTCATCATTTATTTTTAAATTAGTTAAGATGGTACTATCTAATTTAGACATAAGTGCACTTAATTGACTGTGATAGCGAAATATATTAGTAGTTTTAGTATCCGAGTATTCATTTTTAAGTACTTCTATGTCTTGAGCTATTTGAATAATATCTTGACTTTCAATATAAGGACATTTTAACTTCTCTTCATCATGTAATTGTTCTCTTTCAATACCTAAAGAGCTAGCTGTATGTAAATTAAAATACGCAAAAAAACTTGAATTAATTAACCCTGAAAAATTTCTTGCAATATCTATATTTGGGACATTGACTCCTGTCAAAGTATGTTTAAAAACAGCTTCTCTATCTAATATTGCTGCTTTTGCCTTTAATGTTTCAACATCCACACCTCTAGTAATTAGTACAGAGTAAGGTTTAAATAAATTAGAATTTCCTTTTCTATGAACATCTTTGATTGTCCACTTTGGTAAATCTTTAGCTATATAAAAATTTGTTAAGTATTTATCCGATTCTTTTCCTCTTGGAATATCGATAAAATCTTTGCCTATATATTCAGGAATACTGGATTTCCCTTTTGTAGCTTGTATTCCCATTCCTATTGGATAATTATTTTTTAAAGAAAAATCATAAATTGAACAATACGAATTCTTTAATGCTTTTATAAATTTATAGTCTAAATAGCTACCATAAATTAAAGTTTTCCATAAACTATCATCTTGAATAATCTTCTTTTGTTGTATTTTTTTAAAATCATTTTTTGCCAGCATTAAAATTTTAAATTTTTTAAAATAAGGGCTCGGCTTCATAGAAATATATGTAAAAACATTTTTTAATCGCTTTTCTAATGTTCCTTTTCTATAAAATATTATAGAAACAGGAACATCCGCTCCTTCAAAAATTTCTTTTCTTACAGAAGAAAGCTCTAATATTTGTTCTATCAAAAAGTTATTAAAGAAGTTGTGTATTCTAAAGTCTTTTGTTTGTAAATTATATAAAACTTTACTCGCTACTATAAAACCTATTTTTGTATTACTATTAGCGAAATCTCTAACTCTCATCATAAAAGGCTGTACAATATCTCTATTTCCTACTAAAAGATTATTGGCTTTTACATAAGTATCAGCATGAGAACCTTCTTTTATAGTGCTTCTACCATATGGTGGATTCCCAATTATAAATTGAATCCGTTTATCTTTAATAATTGCATTAAATGATGCTTTTGTATCAAAAAAATCATTGTTAAAGAAGTTAGGTTTATTAGGATTTTTTTCACTTTCCATCAAATAAGGAAATAAAAAACTTTCAATCTCTTTTGGATTAAGGTAATCTAACATTGTGAGGTATAAAGAAAATACACTGACTAAAACTGCATTTTTATCTTTATCGATAGCATATATATTGTTAATAACTAACTCAATAATTTCATTTGGTTTAATTGGACGAGAATGTACAATTTCAAACTGCTTAATAAGTTTACGTAAAACTTCCACTAGAAATATTCCACTTCCACATGCAGGATCCAATACACTACAATTATATACATTTGGATTTTCTTCAAAAAACTTATCAACAGTGTGCTTTAATATATAATCTACTAGAAATTTAGGAGTATAGTATGCCCCACTTTTTGAACGTTCCTCTTCTCCAATAAAACTTTCATATACATTAGATATAAATTCTATTGGGATAATAGAAAAGTCATAAATATCAAATAAAGAAGCTTGTTTTGTCTTGATCTCAGTACCTGATATCAAATTTTTTAAGATATTTAAATGAGGAAACTCTTCTACAATTGCTATTTCATAAATATTGTTTTCTTTATCTTCTACAATCGGGAACCAATCACCATTAAACCCATCTTTAGACTTTAAATAGCTAAATAATTCATATGTTTTTTCTTTACTAGATAAAATTATTTTTAAGTCATCATTTGTTAATGGTTTAATCTTGTGATCAAAATTTAAAACTATTTTTCGATCGATTAGATATCTGATAAAAATAATTCTACCGATTAATGCGTTAGCTATTTCTTTAACTAATCCTTTATCAATTAACTCTTCTCTAGCGTAGTCTATATTTTCAAGAAGTTTAGTATCTACCTGCTTTATATCTTTGTTGAAATCTTGAATTTTTTCTAAATAGCTTCCATCTATGAGTGATAAATAATTTAAATTTTCTTGATCTTTTATAGAAGAAAGTAAAAAATTTCCATTGTTTAAAACAAAATCATATCCATTGTATATTTCAAAATTAAATTCATCTTCAATAATAATAATTGGAGATTCAGTAAAATTCCAACATTGCTTAAAAACAGTTTCTTTATAAAGTGTTTTTTGAAAAAATAGAACTAATGGCTTACCATTAAAGATAAAAATTGAGTGTGGACTAATTTTCATAGCATGTAAAGATTTGTTTACTCTTAAAGGTAGCTCTTGAATATCTATGTTTTTTGTATACAAATGTAGATTAGAAACATTTACCATTTCTAATTGTTCATATATATGTTTCATACTACCTCTTTCATAAGCCTATAAAGCAAGATATATTCCCTTACTTCATATTTAAGTATATTATACCAAAAAAGTATAAATTTAAGTTCTTTGTTGTAATATAAGTATAAAATTTATACTTTAAGATTAATATGAATAGAAAAGAGTTTAAAGAGGCACTGAAAAAATTACAGATAACCCAAGAACAGTTTGCAAATGAAGTTGGCTATTCGTATGCTGCTGTTAAAGGGTGGGATATTATTCCGAAGTGGGTACCTATGGTCTTAAATTACAAGATGTTATTAAAGTCTTTTCACAATACAGAATCAATTTCGACAACTATTAATATCTTGAAACAATTGCAGGAAAAAGTACAGAATTTAGACTAATTAATATTTGGAATAACTTTCAACTCTTTATTCACCACTCTGGAACCATCTCTAATATTTATACCAGTATTAAAGTATATCTATATAAAAATGGAAAATTAACGGAAAAACGATTTGCTGAGATTACTGATTATCAATAGGATAGTGGGTATAGATACTTATCGAAAAAATAATTGTATTGATCTTAGGCCAAAAGAATACTGGCATATATACTAGCTCCAATAGCGTGAATAGTTTCTAAAATTGATGCTTTGAAGTGATGTGGCTCTTTGTTGTTTCTCATTTTTGATCCTCCCTTTTTTTTGATTTTATTTTGAATAAGCAACGAAATTTTTTTGCTTAGAACTAAAAAAATAATCATGAGAGCCAGTAATATGTAATCAGTCCAATTGTACCCCATTTCTGTTGGCCTAAAATCAATTTAGCTATCTACTTGTTTATAGATAGCTAAACAGTCAATTATTTATTTTTTTGTAAATACGTCTGAACTGCTATAACAGATACTCCAACAGCTTTCACAGCAGCTTTTAAGTCTGCATCTGAGCATTTGAATTTTTGAGTCCAATATTTTAGCTCCCATGGTTCATTTACGTTGATTTTTGAAGCGTCTTTCGGCCCTTTTTTAGTTAAATCATCTGACATTTATATCCTCCATTTTTTAATTTGTTGTTAGAATTATACAATGGATTTATGCGTATCTAAGGCAATTATTTTTGCCTTAGCTTTCTTTTAAATAAGAAGTTATGTTTTTCACAATTTCATCTTGAAGTTCTTGAGGTTCAATAACTTTGATATGGGGGAAAAATTGTTGTATGGTTGGTATAATTTCATACAAGTTAGTTACTGTAATTTCAAGATACCAATAATCAGAAGCAGAAGGATAAACCTTTTGTGTTGGAGATAATGTCTTTCTTTTGAAAAATTCAATATATTTTGAATGCATTTCTAGTTTAATTTCGATATCATTATTTGTTGGTTTAAAAAAAGCATTAATAGCAGTTTCTAGTTTCCTGTTTAGGGCTTTTGTAACTGGTTCTCCTTGTTCTGCCGTACTTTCAATATCTTCTATTTTTGTTAAGATGTAATTTCTGTATTCTTGACTCTTGTTTTCATTAATCTTAAAAACTCCAACGTACCAAAAACCATCTAGGCTAATTATTTTTAAAGGTTGAATTTTTCTAATATTGCCCTCATAGGTACAATTAACAACCGTATTATTTAAAATTGCTTCTTCGATTTTTTTATATTTTATTAACCCCTTTTTGTTAAGCCTTTCATGGGGTTGTTTTTTATATATTATATCCGTTGACATATCTTTATATTTATCAAATATATCTTTAATTTCTGGGAATATAGCATGATATTTTTTACTTAATATTTCTAATTTTTGAATATAAACTAATTCCTTTGATGTAATAAAAGTTGCATTAATATGATGGTCTTTTATTAATTTCCAATTGTTGTCTTTTCTTGTAAATTTTAATTCATTACCAAAAATAGGTTTTACAATTTTGAAAAAATTATCCCTTAATGTGCGTTCGCTAATATTGTATTTTTTTGCTTCAGTAGTAATATTTACAGATTTTTCTTGAAGTAATTTATCAATAATTTTTGGAAGAAAAGCAATTGCAGTGATATCTTGAGGTTTCACAAGCTACCTTTATATACTAGTAATTGCATCAAGCAATCTATTGTAGCATATATCATGTTACTCAAACGGATTATTTACCTCTTTAGCTACATTCTCAACACTGATTTTTTCAGGCAAGGCTTGCTTCTTTAAATACTCTACAATGGTATCTATTTGACGTTTAAGTGCAAAAGCATACTCTAAGCCTTGTTGATCTTTGGTGATATCCACAGAGCCGTGTATAGAGATTCTATCAAGTCTATTTTCGATATCAAGTTCTCCAATATGGATAACATCTTCTTCATTGGCATAGGGATCAATACAAAGTAGTTTTTCTTTCATTCTAAATTCCTTATTACTTATACGCTTTTGGTTCTGGTAAACTCAGTAGTTGTGCTTTTTTCTCTTCACTCATTTTGGGAAAGAAGTTAATACCACTAAGAATCTCTAACTCTTTAACAGAGATAATGTGATACGCTTTTCCTGGTTCATTATTGGTAAAGTAGACGGCTGCTTTTTGTTGTTTAGGAGAATAGATAATTTTATAGATGTAGGTTGGTACTAATACTCCATTACCAATGGATTTGAGTGTGCCTTTATAGATAGGTCCTGTAATAATATACAGTGATCCTTCTTTCTTAGCTAAATACCTTGTTGCTGATTCAATACTAGACCAGATACCCGTATTGTTATTATGATCTTGAGGAACCATATTAGCTAAACTAAAACTATCTGCTTGAGCTGATTCGGTTGGCATATCAGCAGAAGGAGACATATGCCCTCTGTCATAACCACTTTTAGCATAGTCTTTGAGCTCAGAACGTTCACTTACCGGTAATTGGGTTTCTTCATGGAATTTATCTTTACGTTTAACATCGGCATCAATGGCAGATGAAGTTAAATACTCTGCACTCCATAATGGTGTTTTAGAAATACCACTATGCATGACACCAAATGCTTCAAAACATAACTCTTTGGCTTTAGCTGCTAATTTTTCATTCACGATTTCTGGTGCTTCTGCATCCAGATAAAACTGCGGACAAGCTGTTGGTGCTGCATAGAGCATAATTGAAAATAATGAAGTGAGAAATAATGCTTTTTTCATCAATGAAGTCCTAACTAAAGAAGATACTTTTTAAAGCTGGATATTAGCATATCAACGTGAGATATGTGGGTGATGTGAATCAAGGACGTGCAAATAAATAAAATTTATTTAAAATGGTTTTTATTTATAAAATTGTAAATAGAATTTATTTATTAGAGTTTGATCTTAAATCCTTCATCTTCATCAATAATAGTTTCACCACCTTTACATGTACAGCTTGGACTATAACTGCCATCACAGCAGGTTACGCGACCACTTTGGCAACCACAAACCCCACCATGATGTGAACAGCAACCTCTTTGGGCAAGTAAATCTTTATTGCCATCTTTTATAATCGATTCACAATTTTTCGAGCCTGTCTGAATGACGAAGTTGTTTTGAACATCAGAGGCAAATAATTGTAGGGTTAGCAAGAGCAGAAGGCTTATGAGGATACTTTTCATAAAAACTCTTTATTAGGAAAATATATAGAATTATAACCATAATCTAAAAATTTTTATACTTATTTTAAATATTGCTCAAAACATAAAATTTTTGCTCAGACTAATATTAGCTTGACATTAATTAGATATCTAATTATAATTTCGCTATGAAAACTCAAAGACTTATTACACTTTCCAGTAGATTGGCTGAAAAAGCTAATAAATTTATTATTGTTGAACTAAAGAAATGTAAATTGTCAGATATCGCTCCTAGTCACGGTGACATATTAAGTTTGTTATTTGATGGTAAATCTTATGACATGAGCGAAATTGCAAAAAAAATTCATAGAACAAACCCAACTGTTACAGTTTTGATAGAAAAACTTGAAAAAAATGGTTATGTTCAACGTGTTAAATCAGACAGTGATGCTAGATTTACAAAGGTATCGCTCACGCCTAAAGGGTTTGAGTTAAAACCTGTATTTGAACTAATCTCTCAAAAGTTAAATCAATGTGCATATCAAGGGCTAACAGATTCTGAATCAATATTATTAGAACTTTTACTTGAAAAATCAATTGAAAATTTTGAGAGAATTGAATAAAAATTTCTATAAATATTTAGATATCAAATTATTTTATATTGACTATCATAAAAAGGGAGGACATCACAATAAAATTTACACTTAATCAGATAGGTATTTTCATACTATAGGCTAAGATCCCTAATTATGACAATTAGGTGTCTTTTAACATAAATAATTTCAAGTAATATAAATTTAGGAGATTCAAATGAGCAAATTAAAATCATTAAATGCATGGGAAAATAGACAACATTATGTATCAAGAAGAACAGCACAAGGTTATTTCAATACAGATTCAATAAACAGCAGTTCTTGTGGATCGTCATGCGGCGCTAGTGATGATACAAAAAAACCTGAGCCTAAACCAAGTGCGTGTGGTTCATCATGTGGTGCTAGTGATAAGTAGCTCTTTATCACCCTCGTATTTGGCGAGGGTTTTATACTAAAAATCTGGAAGAAATAACTTGATATTAGCAACACCTAAAAAAACATATGATTTAACAAAAAAAACTTTAGTAATGGGTATTCTCAATATTACTCGTGACTCTTTCAGCGATGGAGGTAAATATTTTGATATCGACAATGCACTTAAAAGAGCACATGAAATCGAAGATGAAGGTGCACATATTATTGATCTTGGTGCAGAATCTACACGCCCAGGATTTATATCAATTGATGAAAAAGAAGAATTTCAAAGATTATTACCACTCATAGAACGATTACGTACAGAATTAACTATTCCAATCTCTATTGATACCTATAAAGCAAATGTTGCAAAAAAATGTATTGAAGCTGGTGCCCACATTATTAATGACATTACTGGTTTTAAAGGGGATATTAATATGGCAGCAGTTGCAGCAGCACTCAATGTCCCTTCTATTCTCATGCATATGAGAGGTAGCCCTGATAATATTCATATTCCAACTACTTATGAAAACGTTTTGAATAATGTTAAGGATGAGCTACAAGAAAGCATTTCAATAGCAATGCATGCCGGTGTTAAAAAAGAAAATATTATTTTAGATCCTGGTATTGGATTTAATAAAACATCAAATGAAAACTTGTATCTAATCCATCACTTATCACAACTCAAAAATTTAGGATTTCCTATTTTAATGGCAGCCTCACGTAAACGTTTTATTGGCGAGATTTTAGAGACGGAGGTAAAAGACAGATTAGAAGGAAGCTTAGCTGTAGCTGTTATCTCAGCTAGAGAAGGAGCTCATATTATCAGAGTTCATGATGTTAAAGAGACTGTATATGCTTTAAAAATTGTCGATGCACTGAAAGCTTTATAAAATACATTTAGGAAACATATGAATAATTTTTTTACTTTTCAATGGCATATTACTGATGAATGTGATCAGCGATGTAAACATTGTTATATTTTTGCAGAAGATAATGCAATTGCTCTTAAAGAAACATCGATAAGAGATATTTACTCTATTTTGGATAATTGTTTAGAAATGTGCAACACATTAAATCGCATTCCCTATTTTTTTATCACGGGCGGTGATCCTCTTTTACATAAAGATTTTTGGAAAATAGTTGAGATACTTAAAAAGAATAATATTGCATTTGGAATTTTAGGGAACCCATTTCATCTGAACCAAGAAGTATGTGAAAAACTTAAATTTTATGGTTGTGATAAATATCAAATGTCTTTAGATGGGCTTGAGCAAACTCATGATTTTATTCGCAAAAAAGGCTCATTTCTAACAACACTTGAAAAAATAAAGTATCTCAAAAAAGCAGGTATTAAAAGTGCCATTATGACAACGGTTTCAAAACTCAATCTATCTGAAATACCAAAGCTCATTGATACGGTTGTTTACTACGAGGTCGATATTTTTGCTTTTGCACGGTATTGCCCTACTAGTTTAGAAAAAAACTTACATATTTCACCTCAAGAATATAAACATTTTTTAGAAATTTGTTGGAAGAAATTTGAGGATTATAAAGATTCAAAAACCGCATTTAATCTAAAAGATCATCTGTGGACACTTTTTTTATATGAAAAAGGTGAATTTATCATTCCATCCAACCTACAGGATGATATCATTTACGATGGATGTAATTGTGCAAATTCACATTTAACTATCCTTCCTAATGGCGATGTCTTGGCGTGCAGACGTATGGATAGTACCGTTGGGAATGTCTATAAAGAACGTTTAGACACGATATTTTTAAGCGAAAAGATGGATGATTATCGCAATTATGAGGCATTTGAGAAATGTAGTAAGTGCGAATTATTGCGCTTTTGTAGAGGATGCCCTGCTGTGGCATATGGCTATACGCATAATATGTATTCGCCCGATCCACAATGCTGGAAAATTGTATCGTAAAAGGACAAAAATGCAGAAAAATGAGATGAATGCAGTTATTTTACATCATACTTGTAAAGCGGAAGAACTTATGCCTACAACTGTTCCTATACCAAACATTAAACCAGATTGGGTACTTGTAAAGATTAGAGGATTTGGTATTAATCGTTCTGAAATTATGTTTCGAAGTTATGAAGCAGACGCACCCTCCATTAACCTTCCTAGAATTCCAGGTATTGAATGTGTTGGAGAAATTGCTGATCCTTCTAATAGCCATTTTAAAAAAGGCGATCGCGTTGTTGCTCTTATGGGTGGCATGGGACGTAGTTTTGATGGTAGTTATGCAACATTCGCTTTACTTCCTACAAAAAATGTTTTTTCAGTAATATCAGATCTAGAATGGGCAGAGCTTGCAGCTATTCCTGAGAGCTATTTTACAGCCTTTGGATCATTATTTGAATGCCTAAACTTAGAAGCTCGTGATACCTTGCTGATAAGAGGGGGAACAAGTGCGACAGGAATTGCTGCTATTCAGCTTGCAAAAAGCATTGGATGTCGTGTAATAGCAACAACTCGTCAAGAAAGGAAAAAGGTATTTTTGAAAGAGATGGGAGTAGATGACGTCATAATTGATGATGGTAAGATATCATGCACACTAAAAAAACTTCTTCCTGCAGGAATCAATAAAATTCTTGAACTCGTAGGAACTAATACACTTGAAGATTCTCTTTCCGCATTAGCCCCTAAAGGCATCCTCTGTTTGACAGGTATTTTAGGAAGTAAAAGTGCTATTGCTTCCTTTGATATAATCAAAGCAATTCCAAATGGAGCTTATATAACCTCATTTTTTAGCAACTATCCAACACAAGAGACTATCAATAAACTTTTTGAACATATAAAAACATATGCAATCAAACCTAAAATTGCATATATATTTCAATTTGAAGAGATTTCTAAGGCCCATTTACTCATGGAGAGCAATGGAGCCAATGGAAAAATTGTTATTTTAACAAATTAAACCGAGTGAAACTCGTTACAAGGATTTACAAAATGTATCTAAAATTCTTAAATATTCTTTTGATATTTGGTCTCATGAGTTCTGTAATAGCAGAAGATAAATTTATGGCATGGGTTTCTGAAGTCATTGCTCCTATTCAAGCATCTTCATGGAGTGATGAAACACCTATTATGCAACAAACACCTCATGGAATACTCAAAGGAATGAAACATCAAGATATACGTATTTTTCGAGGAATTTCTTATGCAAAAGCACCTATCAATGAACTACGATTTGCACCACCAGTAAAAGTGGAATCATGGAAAGGTGTTAAAGATGCAACGCATTTTGGTCCAATGTGTTATCAAGAAGGAGATGGAAATTTTTCGGAAGATTGTCTCTCTTTAAATCTTTGGGTGCCTGAGCGCACTCAAAAAGAGAAATTGCCCGTTTATGTCTTTATTCACGGAGGTGGATATACCCTTGGTTCTGGTTCTCAGCCTCTTTATGAAGGGACGGAGCTTGCAAAAGCAGGGATTATAGTAATTACCATCAATTATAGACTCAACACATTAGGATTTTTACCATCACAAACAGCTTACGAAACATATGGAACAACAGGAAACTGGGCACTTCTTGATATGATTATGGCTTTAGAATGGGTGAGAGACAACGTTGCGTCTTTTGGTGGTGATCCAAAACGTGTGACCATTGGAGGAGAATCTGCTGGTTCATACAGCGTCAGTGCATTAATCAGCTCTCCAAAAGCAAAAGGGCTTTTTCAACAAGCCATCATGGAAAGTGGCGCCTTAACGATGCTTAAAGCAGTTGCCCCAAAAACGGCAGTATCTTATGAACAAGCTACAGCATTAAGTGCAGGATTTTTTCATCACTTTGGACTTGAAGATACCCAAAATGGGCTCAGCCAACTGCGTCAAATACCCGTAAAAGAACTATTGGCAACTTCTCTTCCGATCGAAAAAGAGATTACTCCACCTCAAGTGAAAACCTTTTGGCCCATTCCTGATGGATCTGTACTTCCAAAAAATCCTCTCGAAGAGCTTCAAAAAGGCAATCTAAATCGTGTCAAACTTTTGTTTGGATTTAATAGTGATGAAGCGTCTATTTTTGTAAATCCACAAAGCACACCCGAAGACTACATCAAACTCGTCTCTTCCATGTTTGGGACAAATGCGCAGGCAATCTTAGTAAAGTATCCTATAACGGCTAAACATACTGTCGCTCAACGCATCAATGAGCTGGCAACACTCTCCATTTTACGTAGTGGTATGTACCTTTATGCAGATGCCCTCTCCAAACAAGGTGAAGACGTTTTTGCTTATCACTTTGATTTTGTAGATCCTGATTTAAAAGGAACAAAGTTTGGCGTTGCACATGCTTCGGAATTAAAGTACATTTTTCACAATTATATGCACTCTATCACTAAAGATCAACATGCACAATTAGTTGCAGACCAAATGTATACCGCATGGACAAATTTTATTAAAACAGGAAACCCTAATGGAGGAAGAATGCTACCAAATCATGTTAAATGGGAAAAATACAGTGATCAAAATCGTGTTGAATTGCGCATCTCTGAAAAAAGCAACATGCAACCTATCTCTCACGCAGAAGATGTTGACTTTATCAATACAATGATGCATAGCACTCAAAAATAAATTTCTAAAAGGAAAAAATATGAAATATACTCTCTTATGTACGTTAGTCATTATGGCGACTAGTCTGTTTGCGGCATCCGAATCGATCAAAGCTGCCGATGAACAACAACTAAAAGCGTTTTCATCGACAGCTTATCCAAAGCAAGTAACAGAGGTTATCCCCAATAAAGTCTATCATGTGATGGGATATGCACACAGTAATGCAAGTTTTATTATTGGTGATACATCGGTTATTGTTATTGATACACTGGATTCAACAACACGTGCCGAGCAACTCAAAAAAATCATTGCAACCTATACCAATAAGCCAATTAAAACAATTATATATACCCATGGGCATCCTGATCATCGTGGAGGAGCAGGTGCGTTTATGAATACTAAGCCTGAGATTATCGCAGCAGCTCCCATTAAACCACTATTAGGAAAAACAAATATCTTAAAAGATGTGTTTGATCTACGCAGTATTCGTCAGCATGGATATCAGTTAACCGATGAAGAGGCTGTTTCTCAAGGTATTGGCATCAGAGAGGGAATTACTCAAAAAAATGGTGATATACAACGTTTTGTTCCTCCAACAACACTTCTTAAAGAACGTCAAACAACACGTGTTATTGATGGAATTACGTTTGAATTTAATAGTGCCTCAGGAGAAACTGATGATCATCTATTAATTTGGTTACCAGAATCTAAAGTTCTTTTGAGTGGTGATAACTATTATGGATGTTGGCCAAATATTGCACCTATTCGTGGTGGTCAATACCGTGATGTCAATGCATGGATTGAGACATTAGAAAAAATGCTCTCATTCAATGCAACCTATGTTCTCCCAGGTCATACAAAACCACTGATGGGCAATAAAGAGGTCACAGAAGTATTGACAAATTACCATGATGCTCTTGAATATGTTTTACAAGAAACACTAAAATACATCAATCAAGATATGAGTGTTGATGGTATTGTTGAAAAAGTCAAATTACCTGAGCATTTTGCAAAATTGCCTTATCTTGGAGAATATTATGGAACAGTTGAATGGACGGTAAGAGGTATCTTTAGTGGTTATGTGGGCTGGTTTGATGGAAACCCAACAAACATACATCCACTCCCACCAAAAGATCATGCGCAAAAAACTATAGCCTTGATGGGTGGATCTGAAACTGTCCAAAAAGCAATGATTGATGCCTTAAGCCGCCAAGATTCGCAATGGGCCATTGAACTTGCTGATCTTTTATTAGCTATTGACACTACCAATCAAACCATAAAAAGGTATAAAGCACAAGGGTTGATTTCCTTAGCTCAAAAAGAGACCAGCGCCAATAGTCGTCACTATTATTTTGCGTATGCTAAAGAACTTTTATCAGAATAAAGCAGTCTTATGGAGATGATCTTATAGAATTAAATAAAAATGCTACATGGCATCGTATCTTAGAAGTGGGGCAATGCCCCACCGTGTTTAGCATCACGAGTTTAGTGGATAAGGATCTTAGTCTATGATCATCAATACAGGAACCAAAACAGATATTCCCGCTTTTTTCAGTCAATGGTTTTACCGCAGAATTGAAGAGGGTTTTGTTTATGTACGCAATACCTACAATCCATCCTTGGTAAAAAAATATCTCTTGCATCCACACAGTGTTGACTGTCTGACTTTTTGTACGAAAAATCCTGCGCCCATGCTCCCAAAGCTTCATCAACTAGAACCTTTTGGTCAATTTTGGTTTGTGAGTATTACTCCTTATGGCAAAGAGATAGAACCATATGTGCCATCTGTTCATGATGTGATTGCAAGCTTTCAGTCTCTTTCAAAAAGCCTAGGCTCACACAAGGTGATTTGGCGTTATGATCCTATTTTTATCAATGACGTCTATACGGTTGAACATCATATAAAACGGTTTGATGCCATAGCGTCTTCTTTGGCAGGATATACACATACATGTGTTATTAGTTTTATTGATCTTTATGCCAAGCATATCTCCAGTGGTTTAGCTATCTCTATGGTGCATAAAAACGAACGTATCCAATTGGCGCAAGCTTTTTTTAAAATTGCTCAAAAATACGATATGTCTCTTAAAACATGTGTGGAAGGAAAAGAACTCACATTATATGGGGTTGATTGTTCGGGGTGCATGACACAAAGTGTGATTGAAAAAGCCATTGGGCAGGCCATGAGTATTCCTAAAAAATCTACTTCCAGAAAAGGGTGTTCATGCGTGCTTGAAAATGATATTGGCATGTATAATTCGTGTTTACACGGATGTGTTTATTGTTATGCCAATACATCACTCAACGCAGTCAGAAATAATGTCAAACTTCACAATCCTGCATCACCGCTCTTATTAGGCGAGCTCTTACCTACCGATACGCTGCAAGAGGTTTCCCAAATGAGTTATAAAAGTAGGCAAGCTCGTCTGTTTGATTGAAAAAGCTTATACGATAAGCGTTGCTTTGGTAATGGATAGGGTCGCTGTATTTTCGAGGACTTTAACAACATGTTGTAAATAAGGCATGCTAAATGGTGTTCAAGTGCCTCTTCACTCTCCCATGTTTCGATAAGAATAAATGTATGGTTTTGATGTCAGCCTTATTATGAATACAAAGTGTTGCGATAATTTTTAATGCCATAGGTCTTATCCTATTAGCGCACAAAGAAATCAGTGTAAATGGGCGTCATTATTACTTTGCTTATGCTAAAGAGTTATTGGATGATTAAGAGTGATGTTTTGTAAAGGAGTAAGATAGAGTCTGTCTTATTTCTTTACAAGCCCCTGACGCCACGCATACACAGCAACTTTGGTTCGGTCTGTTAAATAGAGTTTGCTTAAAATATTGCTGACATGTGATTTTACAGTTTTTTCTGAGATATTAAGACGCGTTGCAATATCCATATTTGACAATCCTTCTGCAATATAATGCAACACTTCCATTTCGCGACTTGTTAAATCCTCATGGAACTGTTCATCTTCCATATTTATTGAGACAACTTTTTCCAGTGCTTTAGCGACACGCGGACTTATGACACTTTCTCCTCGTGCTGCTTTTCGCACGGCACGAATAAGGTCTTCAGGCGTTGTATCTTTGAGTATATACGAAATAGCTCCTGCTTGTGTTGTTGGCACCACATATTCATCGCCTTCGTGTGAAGTTACCATGATAATCTGGCTACGAGGGCTCACTTTTTTAATCTGCCGTATTGTTTCAACGGCTGGTTTATCTGGCATAAATAGGTCAAGCAATACAACATCAGGAGCATAGTGCATCGCAGCACTCACCGCTTCCATACCAGATTCCACAACGGCCATCACTTGAATATCCTCAGCGGTGGAAAGAAAGGCCGTTAGCCCTTTGCGCACCATGGCATGGTCATCAGCAAGAATAAGTGTGATTTTTTCAGTCATGATTCATTTCTCCATGAAAGTGTGATTTGAGTTCCCACACCTACGGTACTTTGAATGTCAAGTGTTCCATCTGGAAGTTCTTGTATGCGTTCGTGCATGGAAATAAGCCCAAGTCCTCCTGTTTTTTGCTTAGTCATAAAGCCTACTCCGTTATCAGTGATTGTAAGAGTAATAGTATCGTCGTGTCTTGCACATGCAATCACGATCTTAGATGCCTTACCATGGCGCACTGCATTGATGAGTGATTCTTGAACAATGCGTAAAATATGATGCTCTATATATGCATTGCATTGAAGAAGTTCAGCATACTTTAGTTCTATGCTTATGCCGAAACGGCGCTTGAAATCTTCGGCAATCATAACGATACGTTCAGAAAATGAAGTGTTATTGCCTTCTGTGGGGTGCAGTTGCGTGATAATTTCCATGAGATCATGCTGTGCTTCACGCGTGATAGCTTCCGCCTCTAAAATATGTTCGCCAGCAAATTTCATTGCCACAGGCTTGGTTTTGATGGTTGCCAATTGTAAACCCAAAGCAAAGAGCTTCTGTTTTACCGTATCATGAAGTTCACGCGCCAGACGATTTCGCTCATCACTTATGGCAAGATTTTGTTTCAAATTCAGATACATCTCCAAATCTCGTGCCATGTTATTAAGGTGTTCACTATGCCGCATCAGGACATCATCATTTGGCAGAGAAATTTTCTTTTTAAAGTTACCTTGCCGCCAACTTTCAGTAATTTCATTCATTTTTTGTAATTGCTTCGTTACATAACGAGATGCAATGAGTCCACATACAATACCTATCGGCACCGAAAGCAATAAAACCTTACCCCATATGTGAAACAGAAAAACCATGACACTTTTAAACTGTATCCATGGATCAAACTCTGCAATATACACAATGCGTAAATGTCCAACGAGTTCTTCATTGTCATGCTTTATGAGTAGTTCCTTATCCGCTAATATAAGTCCATCTTTTGCTAGCCATTGAACACTGTTTTTTACTGCGTACTGACTTTTTATTTTACTAAGATAAGGTGATATTTTGTTTGAAAAATTATCAAAATCCGACAATACGAGAGAACCATTTTTATCGATAATCTCGATATAAACTTCAGGAGAACTAGAGCTCGTAATACGATAAATTGAAGAACCGCTACCCTGCTCCAAGTTTATCAATTTTTCACGGATATTATTGCGCGCTTTGTTCAACCATTCGACGTTATTTGTATCAAGGATTGCTTGTGTAACAATAAGCTCTTCACTGTCTATTATCTTTTCAATATTTTCAAGCGTAATAGTAGTATGAAAATTAGTGTAATTGTTTATGCTGTTTAGCATTATAGCAATTAAGATTATGGCAAAAAAAGAAAGCAACGCGTAGCTTATCGCAAGCTGACACCACAAACGATTCATAAAAGTCAGATAATAGTTGAATAAATTTTTCATATCTTCATTATAAAATAATTTTCAAAAAAATACATCAGTCTAAAGTCTGATGCATCATTATTGGTTGTATCTCATACTTTAGACCGATGTGCAAAATATAATAATCAGCTATATTTCCAAGTATGTAAATCACACTTAAAAGGAGCTATACTATGCCATACAATTCACGTTCAATCTCATTAAAGAGTCTGGCTATACTTACAATGTTAACCATCAATGCCTTTGGTACAAGCATTCCAAGCCGTCCTGAGCCTATACAGACAAATCAGGCTACTTCTGCACTATTTGCAGAGGAAAACTGGGCTTTTGCACTTGGTGGTGGCGTGATGTATAGAGCAAAATATGAAGGTTCGGACAATTACCATGCTGTATTTATCCCTGATATCTCAGCTCGGTATAAAGACGGTTTGATTTTTGCAAATTGGAATGGGATTGGAAGCTATCCTATTTACGGAGAAAACTATAAAATCGGTGCTTCAATAAGCCCCTCTTTTGGTAGAAAAGAAAAGGATGATAGAGAAAATCTACGAGGTATGGGCGATATTGATACGGGAATAGTAGTCAATCTTCTTGGAGAATATGATTATGGTCCTATGAAACTTTCAGGCAAAATCTCAAAGGGAGATAAAGAATATGGCACAACGGCAAAATTAGAAATAGGCAAGGTATTCGCACTGACAGAAAAGCTTAAGCTAAAGGTTGCTGCGGGTAATACATGGGCGGATGAAGAGCATATGCAAAGTTATTTTGGCGTTTCTCCAGTACAATCAATGCGTTCAGGATATACCCCATATGAGGCAAAATCAGGAATTAAATCTGCTGGAGTTTCGATCGCTACATTCTATTCAATAACTAAAAGTTGGGAAGCAAAAGTTATACTTACAGCAGATAAATTGTTAGATGATGCCGCGGATAGTCCACTCACAAAAAAAGATTTGAACACAGCTACAATGGCTACACTCAGTTATAAATTTTAACCTGAGAATAACTACGTTTTCCACTATAAAGTAGAGAACTTCTACCAAAGATATTAAGAGTAATGCTTTTTATTTTATAGTCACGATAGAAGACTTACACGGAAGTCTTCTATCTCATTGTATTAGGCAATTAAATGAGCTTTTGTAATTGAAAGTGTCGCAACACCCTCAAGTGCTTGAGCAAACTGTTTTAAATGGGGTGTTGCAAAATGAATCGCTAAAGCATCTTCATTTTCCCAAGTTTCAATCATAATCAACACATCTTCTTGTTCACTGTTTTGTAGGAGAAAATACTCCAAACAGCCTACTTCTTTGCGTGTTGGCACAATTAATTTTAATGCTTCTTGTTTAATCATTTCTATATGATCTTGTTTTATTTGTATGGTTGCAATGATTTTTAAAGCCATTGGTCCTCCTTTGTGATATTTTTATAAACTTTTGACACTTTGGCGAAATCGCCTCAGTTGACTTTCTTCTACAGTATTGATAACATTTTGAAGAACTTGAATCATTTTTTCTTTATCATTTGGAATACTCCCTGATAATGGAACAGCAATAGAAGAATGTACCGCTTGAAATATTGTCGGAATAGTCAAGGTGTTGATAAATTCTTTCATCTCTTCAAGTTTTTCAATCTCTGTTGCCTCTTCGTAATCCCCAGTTTTAGCTTGCTCAAAGAGTAAAGAGCCTGGCATAAGCGTCAAGGAGGAAGCATAGACCAATGTTGGCTTTAGCTGATTAAGAATTTTGGCTGAATCATGAGCATGTTTAAAACCATATCCATGACCACCCAATCCATTGAGAAAATTGGCAACATAGAGAAATCCTGCTTCATCCATTTTTAAACACTGTTCAAGAACCAGTGATGAAGAGTATCCTTTACCCATACGCTCCAAAATCACATCATCCCCAGACTCAATCCCAAAATAGGGATTGCTGTATCCAATATCACGCAGATCTTTCAACTGTGATACGGTTTTATTGGCCATATTATTAATGCGCGCATACCCACCAATGGACTCAACTGAGGGAAGATACGACTTGATCTGTTCGGCAATTTTCATCAATTTGTCGTAACTGAGCACAAATGGATCAGCACCTTGCAAAAAGATTCGTTTAGGAGCAATACGATAACTTCTCAGTTCGTTTAAGTCACTAAGAATTTCCTCCATTGAGGATGTTTTAAAATGACTCTCCTGATAAAAGGTACAAAATGCACACTGATTGTGTGTGCTACAGCCTGAAGTTACTTGTAAAAAAGCAGAATCTGCCTCATAAGGTGGTCGATTGATACCACTAGAAAAATGCATAGAGATGTACTCCTTATTTGAATGCGAAGAGGGATGTCCTATCATCATGATAAGACATCACAGTTATTAATTTAAAAATGTGTTTTGAAGATGTTTGAGGAAGCGTTGTTTCTCTGATTCAAGGTCTAAATCACCTTTAAAGATATCGTGAACAGAAAAGGTTGGTAAAGGTTGTGCACCACAAAACTGAAATGTCTTATGTACAGCGACATGTGTTTCATCCAGTGTCATACCTTCAAAAAATCCCTCTTTATCATTAAATTCAGATGCTGGACAATTGTAGGTTAAAGAGAGCATATACTCTTTAGCTTGCATCAAACCTCCACTACCATAATGTTTAGTTGCATCACTACGCGTACGACCATCATTTATATAGGTTACACTGCCTTGTCCCATTGAGAAAATCTCATCCATATATTTTTTTGCAAGCCATGGAACGCTCATCCAGTACACCGGATATTGAAACAAAATAATGTCTGCCCATGCAAATTTATCTACTTCGTCTTGAATAGAGTAATCACTCTCTACCACGCTGTGTTGAACACTAAATCCATTCGATTGGAAAAACTCTGTAGCCTGTTCGATATAAAATCGTGTTAAGTTGCCCTCAGCAATAGCTGGATAGCGTTGATGACCATTGATAATTAAAACATTTTTCATATTAATCCTTTAAAAGTAATTTTTTTAATGAGCGCGTACGCTGGGATTAGCGTCTTTATTGTGATTGATAAAATTCGTGAAAATTCGTGATTCGTTTTGAGGAATATTGACGCCATTATTTTTGCCTATTTCAATACACTTAAGAAGCCATGCCATATTTTTCCCTAATAAGCTGAGTGTTTGTTGTCCTTCTAAATCATATTCTAAATCTTCAGGGTGTTTTGCATAAATATTATTCCAATATTGACTAGAAACAATAGGCATATTATTGATTGTGAAATACTTATTTAGAACATCAAAACTGGAGGTTGTACCAGAACGTCGAGCAACAACGACTGCACTACCTGGCTTATAAGCAAATGCGTGGCGACCTGCAAAAAAAAGCCTATCAAGTAACGATAATATTCTTCCTGTTGGATGGGCATAATAAACAGGTGAGCCAAAAATAAACCCATCGCTCTTTTCTGCCTTATAAATAATGTCATTAATCATGTCATCTTTAAAAACGCACAGACCAGGCGTTTGAGTATAACATCCCATGCAGCCACTACAATCTCGAATTGGTGTATTACCTACTTGAATAACCTCACTCTCAATTCCTTCAGTTTTCAACGATTTTTCAACCATACTAAGGGCATTAAAAGTACTGCCTTTTTTATTGGAACTTCCATTGACTAAAAGAACTTTCATAATTTCCCTCGATATTTTTCGAAAATTATAATCGCAACACTCTTAATATATCCTTACGATACAAAAATATCGTAAGGATATATTAATCTCTATTTGTGCTATACTATAAACCAAAATAATTAGAGTTATGAAAAAAAGGCCACAAATGTATGTTGTAAATAACAAAGAGTACACCTGTGCAATCACTATTGCACAAGATATTTTCAATGATCGATGGAAATTGTGTATCATATGGCATCTTTTAGAGGGCGAAAAGCGCTACAAAGATCTTTTTGAGAGTGTGGGTGAAATTACACAAAAAACATTAACATCTAAACTGAGAGAGCTGGAAGAGAAGCATCTTATCTCTAGACAAATATTTCCTGAGATTCCTCCTAAAGTAGTATATGCACTGACCCCTATTGGGGAAAAATTACGGCCTATTTTAAATGAAATGTTTGATTGGGGCATCGATTACGTTCAAGAGCATGGGACACTCAAGGATGGTGTTGTATGTGAACCAAAATTTTCCTCAAAGATTGATAAATAGATATTAAAATTCGTATTGACTAATTTTGGCCAATATCTATTATACTCGAGCCATTGCTATGTATATTGTAGTCTCTGTTACTATAATTCACTGTTTAGTGATTTTACTAAACAGCTATTGAGCTAAACAATTTATTTAGTGAAATCACTAAAAAATAATACAAAAGGATAGCAAATGATAGATTTTATTGTACGCTTTATCGCACTTTTTAGTCTATTGACACTTGTCGTGATTATTTGTATGAAATTTATTGGGGCTATGAGAATAGAAAAAAGCAACAATAATCCGATACACTTTACCACAGAGTTAATTCATTCTGGCATTGCTAGTTTATCATTAGCGTATTGGTTGTCATTTATGCAATAATGGCTTTCATCCATTATTGCTTGAGTTAAATTGCCACTATCAAAATATAACTTTTTGATGATTTTTATCTTTTTATATCAAAAAAAGAGGTAAAATGATAAGTTTTGTACAAATTCTTATCATTTAGATGAAAAATAGTAGTTACCTACTTTAATAAAAAACGTGTTTTTGAATGGCTTTTTGTATAGCGTTTCGCAGTTGCTTATCTGTTGGAATAGTCGCAAAATGTTTATAAGTAATACTAGGTTGAACAGGTAAGGGAAGTTTTGTTAATTTACCTTTTTGTTTTGGCTTACTTGTGTCTTTTTTAACGTATTTTGAATAGTTCCCTTTATTGGATACTATAGTACACAATAAATCTAAGATAATTGTTGGAGAAAGCATTTTATCAGGAGTATTGAAAAAAAGCCTAGAAAAGCCTTCATTGTTTTTTTCTTGTATTTCAAGAAGATAAGCACTGCTATTATCTTTCAAATAAATGTGAATAATTAAAAATTTGCGAAGTATCGTTTTTTTCTCTCCGTTGATCCCTTTGATCTTCTTTAGAATATGCCATCTATTCAATACAGATTTTTGTAACAATTGACTTGATTTGATGCTACAGTATTCAGGAAAACTTGACTCTATTCCTTCTAAGGTGATATATGAGAATCCCGATACAAGATCTTCATCATTTTTCGTAAGTAAAGCTAACGCATCTTCAATAGCTTTGAAACCTTGGAATTGTGTAGGTTGATTATGCTCTATGTGTGCTTGTTTTATTTGAGCGGTTTCTTCAGAATCTTTTTGATTATTGGTTTCTCCCGATGACAAATGAAGAGGATTTTTGTCAGACTCTCCTTTTTCATAAGAGGGGCTTTCTATTTCAATAATTTTATTGTGTTCTATAATAGTAGGTGGGGTACCAATTGTTTCAACTTGTGAATATGCACGAACAAAACCGGTAGTTGTATGTGGATTATGTTTGTGCGTGATGTCTTGACCATCATCTTCATTGTCTTCTGATAACTCATGGGGACGAGGGATATATTGTACAGTTTCTTTTTTCGGCTTAATGTCGTATTTAATATCTTCTGAAATAATTTTATGGTCTATTGGTAATGATGCTTGATTAATTCGCAACATGAGAAACGTTGAGTTATCAATCCACACTCCATCTCCTACCAATGTTAAGTTAGTCGGATGATATGGTAGTACAACAGGATTCATATACCCTTTAGAATGGTCTTGTTGAATTGAGGCCCACACATGGCTTAGTCTGCTTCGAGAAGTTTGATTTAATTTTAGGTAGCTAAGAAGAATAATATTTTCGTCTGTTTTACCTTCATTGAGTTCAATCTCATAGTCGCCTGATTCATTTATAAAAGCACTTTTGATATACTTTTCTATGGCTACATCAATAGTGTCTAAAATTAATTTCGTACGAATTTGCTTATGTCCTGGAGCAATTGCACTGGTTAGAAATTCCAAAGAAGGGATATAGACAGTTATATCATTTGTTGAGATAATTTTAGTTAGGCGAGATTTGCAGAAAGCAACAAAATCATTTGAGTTTTCTGGAAATTTACCTATATCATATTTGAATTTTGAAATATGCCAATAAGTTTTATCGGGAATTTTATGGTCTAATGTCACTGATGTAGGTTGTAATCTTTGGTCTGAGAACACAAAATCGAATTGCTTATTATATGAAAAGTACTTATGGTTTTTCCAAATTGCAGATGTTGAATTCTGTCCTTTCCATATTGTACCTAGTCTAGTTTGGTCTAATTCGGCAACGGTAGCATAAAGAATATCATTGACATCAGAAAGTGTTTTACCATCTTCTAAAATTTGTTTCGCAGCAATTTTTACCAAAGGTAAAGATAAATTTTGAGTATTTTCTATAATAGGACCATACCACCAAATAACTCGTTTAATATTATCTTTTGGAAATGAAGAAATAGGATGGTTAGCTTCCATAAGAGAGCTCTTTGTTTTTGTAGCATATTTTGTTGGAATGTAGTACTTTTAATTGGAAATGACAACCCCCGCCAAAGATAGAAGGGCGAGATGAGGTGTGATGAGGCGACCTAAAAGGTCTTAGGGGGCTTAGTTCAACGTCTTCTTCTTGGAGCGATTGGTAGGCATTGGATTCGAGTATCTCTTCGATGCTTTGAGGCGGTAAAATGTAGCGAAGGCGTTTAATACTCATGCTTTTGCCACATCCAGGACTTCCTTCCATCAAAAGGTTGTGCATACCCGCTGCTGCAATGAGCATAGCTCGCTTAGCTCTTTGTTGCCCTAGTACATCGCCAAAATCAAGCGGAAAATGAGTAGTGTAAAAATAATTTTTGGCTTCAATTTCTAAGCAATTTTCACAAAAATTTTGTTTTGGAGTTGCTACTTCTGTATTAAAACGTTTTTCTTTAAAAAAAAGCAGGGCATCATGCAGTGTTTCAACCCCATATACTTCGATATTTGGGATTTGTTGCACTTTGGAAAGAAGCTCGCTGGGTACTAAGACACGAAGGTTTTTAACGTACGAAGCCAATGATAGAATGATGGGAAACATGGTGTTTGTTTTCTTGATTTTACCATCAAGCCCTAATTCTCCAAAAATGAAAAAATCATTACAGGTAAAGCGCTCTTTTTGAATAGCAATAAGTAACGCAATACCAAGATCAAAGTGGCTGCCTTCTTTTTTAAGATCAGAAGGAGAGAGGTTTATAGTGATTTTTTGAGCGGGGAATTGGAAGTTAATACTTGAAAGGGCCGATTTTATTCTCTCACGAGACTCTTGGATAGATTGATCGGCCATCCCTACAATGCTAAAGCCAGGAAGCGCTCGAACAAGTGTGGATTCTACATTGACTTCATAGGCTTTGTTGCCATATAATGTTGCACATTTGGCATGTTTAACCTTAGAAAGGGCAATAGCTTCTTCCACGGTTATTTACCTGCTTTTTGCTTTTTTTTCCACTCTTTTTCAAATTTTTTACGTTTTAGGTAAGAGAGTTTTTCGATAAATAGACGACCTTTCAGATGATCCATTTCGTGTTGTACCGCGATAGCCATCAGATCAGTAAATTCTTCTTCATGTCGGTTACCCTCTCGATCAAAATAAGCAACTTTGATATGTGCAGCGCGTTCTACTTCATCATAGTACCCAGGAACGCTCAAACAGCCCTCTTGATAAATAGTGACGCCATCTTTTTCAAGAATAACCGGATTGATTATTTCGTAGAGGTTTTCATTTTTTTGGCAACCTTCATCATCGACAAGGTTAATAATGACTACATTTAAAGGCTCACCAATTTGAACAGCAGCAAGCCCAATGCCTTCACTATGAACCATCGTATCGAACATATCTTGCAAAAGAGTATGCAGGTACGCATCAAAATGCATAACATCTTTAGACGTTTCGCGTAGAAGCTTATTGGGATAAACTAATACCTCTCTAATCATAGTTCCTCGCTTGGTAGGGAAGGCGTACAAACGATGTATGGAACATATTTTTTGCCAGTATGAGGCAACTCTTCAAGGGTTGCTGCAAGAAATTCTTCGGAATTATGATCGGGATCGAGTGCTACAATGGTGAGTTCAATATCGGTTTCAACTTCGCCCGTTCCAACAAAAAAGCTAGTTTGGTAGACAAGTTCGCTGATACGGTCACATGCTTTTTTAGCACCTACAATATCTGTATGTTTCAGAATCATTGCAAAAATACCATCACCAAAATGAGCAACAACATCACTTCTTCGAGAAGTTTTTAGAAGTAATTTGGCAATGTTACGAACAACAATATCTTTATCTTTTTTATTGACAATTTTTTCTAATGTATCTTCTTTAACGCGTGCCAAGACCAAAGAGCTTGGATGCGCATAGTTTTTAATGAGTTTAATTTCATCTTGAAGGGATTTTATCAGGTACCGACGGTTATAAACGCCATACTTGACATCAAAAATAGATTGGTTATCGACCTCTTGCAAAATAGTTGTTGTTTTTTGATAATACTCTTTTAAAAGATCAATTTGTTTGGTTGTGAGGCCAAACATTTTGTTAAGGTCTTCGCTGAGGGAAGAGATAATATTTTGAATAGATAGTGGATTTGAGTTAGTTTCTAGCTGAGCAGAACGCTTTTTAACAATCTCTTGCATCACATTAAGGTTACGGTAAACAGTAGAGACGACTTGCATGATATTTTTAATCTGCGCAAAACCCTCTTTGACTTCACGCTCAATGCGTGCATGATTTTCATCATTGTTGGTATTTTCAAGCTCTAAAAAGTCATTGATACGCTTTTTAAAAGCAGTAGGTTTGCTTTCTAAAAGCTTGTCGAAATAGATTTGAAAATTGGTAGGTGTGGGAGGGATGTTCTCATCTCCCAACACCTTAAGTACCAATGCGGCAAATTTTTCAAGCTCTTGGTTAGATGCTTGGGTTACAATAGGCTCTTTTGGAGATGGTGGCGGGGTTTGTTCGATCACATCTTCTTTAGTATCGATATTATAAACACCCGTTGCACCTTTGTCTTTATTAAAACGAACCATTGTTTGCCTTCTTTACTATCATAAATTATTTAAAACTTTTATCGAGTACTTTATCGATTAACCCGTATTCACACGACTCTTCAGCACTCATGAAAAAATCACGTTCTGTATCTTTGATGATTTTTGGAAGTTTCTGTGAACAGTTTTTTGCCAAAATTTCATTGAGTACTTGTTTCATACGTAAAATTTCTTTCGCCTGAATTTCAATATCGGTTGCTTGTCCTTGTGCACCGCCCAATGGTTGGTGAATCATAATACGTGCATTAGGAAGAGCGTAACGTTTACCTTTGGTACCAGCACTAAGTAAAAATGCTCCCATCGATGCTGCTTGACCAATACAGATGGTACTAATATCTGGTTTAATATAGTTCATAGTATCGTAAATACTAAAACCACTGGTAATAACGCCACCAGGAGAGTTAATATAAAGATAGATATCTTTTTCAGGATCTTCCGCTTCAAGGAACAGTAGCTGTGCTACAATCGAAGAAGCAACAACATCATTGATCTCACCGCTGAGCATAATGATACGATCTTTTAAAAGGCGAGAGTAGATATCGTAACTTCTCTCACCGCGACCCGTTTTTTCAATAACGACAGGAACGTAATAGCTCATTATTTACCTTTAGTAAAAAGCTTTGTGAAGAGTCTCTCTTCGATAATAGACATTTTAATCGCTGGAAGAACGCCTTGTTTCTCATAGAACTCTAGGTATTCTTTAGGGTTTGCACCTTGTTGCATTGCTTCAAAGTAGATCATTTGAAGGACTTCTTGGTCACTTACATTGATGCTCTCTTGTTTTGCTAATTCATCAACAATAAATGTGAGTTTAACACTTTTTTCTGATTCTGCTCTAAACTCTTCTCTTTTTTCTTTAATTTTATCAGGATTTCCTGCAAATTCTTTGATTTCATCTTCACTGAGTTTTCCAAAAACACTTCTCATTTGAAGGTCAATCTCTTGGTCAACGATGTTTTCTGGAAGATCAAAGGCAATTTTTTCTAAAACGTTTTCAACAAATTTAGGTTTAACTTCGTCATTGAAAAGTTTTGCTAATTTTTCATTACGAATTTCGTCTTCAATTTGACCTTCAAGCGTCTCTAGTGTTGGGTTTTCAACACCTGGAAGAAGTTTTTTGATCATCTCTTCGCTTGGTGTTTCAGGGATGTCTTTAACTTTAATCTCTTTTAGGGTTACTTTAAAGGTGGTTGGTTTTCCTGCAAGATCTTTATTACCATATGTTTCTGGGAATGTAACAGCGATCTCTTTCGCTTTATTGCTTACTTTCATACCAATAATGCCATCTTCAAATCCTGGAATAAATGAGTTACTTCCGATTTCAAGCGTATAGCCTTCTGCTTTACCGCCTTCAAAAGCAACATCTTCTAAAAAGCCTTCAAAATCGATCACAACAAAGTCGCCAGATTTAACAGCGCGTTTTTCTTCAACGGTTTTAAGATCTGCAACCAATGACAAAGTTTTCTCAAGTCTCTCAGAAATCTCTTTTTTAGCCACTTTTGGTGCTTTGTATTCAGGTACACACTCTTTGTAGCCTTCGATAATAATAGTTGGTTTGAATGAAAGTTTCATAACAAGCTCTAAACCACCATCTTTCTCTTCAAATTTTGAGAAACTAGGCTCACCGACAACGAGGTCTGCTTTGATATTGAGTTCAGCTAATGCTTTTGTGTAAAGCTCTCTAAGTGCTTCAGTTTGTGCATCTTCTTTGAGTTGTTTGCCGTAGCGTGCTTTAACGATATGTGCAGGTACTTTTCCTTTTCTAAAACCATCAACTTTCATATTTGAAGAAGCCGATGCAACCATCTTCTCTTCTTTTTTTTGTAAAAGTGCAGGTGAAATGGTTGCCTCAACTGCAGCATTAGCACTATTTGTACGGTTAACTTTAATTTGCATAAAATCCCTTTTCGATATAAAATTTTGCTCAAATATACCAAAAAATTGCTTTTAAGTCGCTTTTTATCCATTAAAAAGCAAAATAGAGATAAAATATCTCGTCTTAATTTTAACAGAAGTGAATCACAATGCAACGAAGAGAAGAGTTTGAACAAGCCGTCAAAACGATGCTTGAAATTATTGGTGAAAATACTGGGCGTGAAGGGCTTTTAAAGACACCAACACGCGTTTTTAAAGCCTATGAGCATATGACACAAGGCTATCACCAAAGTCCTAATGAAGTGCTAGGTGAAGCACTTTTTGAGAGTGACAATAATCAAATGGTACTGATTAAAGATATAGAATTTTATTCGATGTGCGAACATCACCTTTTACCGATTATTGGGCGCGCTCATGTTGCTTACATTCCGAACGGGAAAGTCGTTGGACTTTCTAAAATTCCTCGTATGGTTGATATTTTTGCACGTCGCCTTCAAATACAAGAACAACTGACCGAACAAATTGCCAAAGCGATTGATGATGTTATCGCTCCCAAAGGTGTGGGTGTGGTTATCCAAGCGCGTCACATGTGCATGGAAATGCGAGGTGTTGAAAAAACACATTCAAACACCACCACATCTTCGCTTCGTGGGCTTTTTTTAAAGGCAGATACACGAAAAGAGTTTTTTGACATCATCAACGCACCTCAGGCTAATCGCTACTAATGCCACTCGAGCGCCTCAGAAAAAAACTTCACGGTAAAAGCCTCTCTCCTATGTTTGGCACCATCACCAAAATTAGCTCTACAACCATCGAGGCGTGTGGGCTACGACCTAGCATTGGTGATATTGTCAAAATGATCTCACTCGATGGTCATAAAAGTGAACTTGGTATGATTACAGAAGTAGATCGGAATGCTTTTTTTATCTCACCGTTTGGTTTTATCGAAGGCTTTAAGATAGGCGATAAAGTTTTTATCAGTGAGCAAGGCATGATGATCCCTGTGGGGGAAGAACTTTTAGGACGCGTGGTTGATCCATTTATTCGCCCCAAAGATGGCAAAGGAACGATAGGTGCATCATCTATGGCACCGATTATGAGAGCGCCTTTGGATCCGATGAAAAGAGGACTTATCAATGAGCCATTTCGTGTAGGTGTCAAGACTATTGATGGACTTTTAACCTGCGGAAAAGGCCAGAAAATGGGCATCTTCGCAGGAAGTGGTGTTGGTAAATCAACCCTCATGGGTATGATTGTTCGTGGATCAGAAGCACCGATTAAAGTGGTTGCTCTTATTGGTGAGCGTGGTCGTGAGGTCCCTGAGTTTATTGAAAAAAACTTGGGTGGCAATCTTGACAACACAGTCATTGTTGTTGCAACCAGCGATGATTCGCCTTTGATGCGAAAATACGGGGCATTTAGTGCCATGAGTATTGCGGAGTACTTTAAAAATACAGGTAGAGATGTTCTGTTTATGATGGATTCCGTCACACGTTTTGCGATGGCACAGCGCGAGATTGGGTTAGCTTTGGGTGAGCCTCCAACATCAAAAGGCTATCCACCTTCTGTTTTGGCACTTTTACCACAGCTCATGGAGCGTGCGGGAAAAGAAGAGGGCAAAGGCTCTATTACCGCGTTCTTTACCGTACTTGTTGAAGGGGATGATCTGAGTGATCCGATTGCCGATCAATCCAGAAGTATTTTGGATGGTCACATTGTTCTAAGTCGCGAGCTTACAGACTATGGTATTTACCCTCCGATTAGTATTCAAAACAGTGCGTCAAGGGTTATGGGAGATGTTATTGAGGGTGAGCATAAAAAAGCTGCCATGCGTTTTAAACGCTTAAACTCTATTTTAAAAGAGAATGAGGTTCTCATTCGTATCGGTGCGTATGAAAAAGGTAACGATAAAGAGTTGGATATCGCTATTAGTAAAAAAGAGAAGATGAATGGCTTTTTACAGCAAGATCCCGATGAAGTTTTTGAATTTGAAGCAACGGTTGCTGAGTTAAAACAGATCATTGCCTAAATTTCTTTAGTATTTTTTAAACTAGAAAGTAATAGTATTCAAAAATTAATTAGGATAAAGTTTATCCTATATAGAATGGAGCAATAAGACGATGAGAGTCTATTTAGATAATAACGCAACAACCATAGTTGATCCTAAAGTTTTTGCTGAGATGGAACCCTACTTTTGTCAAATGTACGGTAATCCAAATTCTTTACATCAATTTGGCAGTGAAAGTCATCCAGCACTAAGAGCTGCGATGGATCAGCTTTATGCTGGTATCAATGCAAGCGATGACGATGACATTGTCATTACTTCCTGTGCGACTGAGAGCAATAACTGGGTCATTAAAAGTATTTATAATGACTATATTTTAAACGGTGATAAAGATCATATTATTACCAGTGAAGTCGAACACCCTGCTGTTGGCGCTTCGTGTAAATTTTTAGAAGGTCTTGGTGTTAAAGTAACGTACCTTCCTGTCAATACCGATGGTGTTATCAATGTGGAAGATCTGAAAAATGCCATTACGGATAAAACAGCACTGGTCTCCATTATGTGGGCAAACAACGAAACAGGTATGATTTTCCCAATCGAAGAAATTGGTGCAATTTGTAAAGAAAGAGGTGTTTTATTTCATACCGATGCTGTTCAAGCTGTGGGTAAAATTCCTGTTGATGTTAAAAAAGCCAATGTTGACTTTTTAAGCTTCTCTGCGCATAAATTCCATGGTCCAAAGGGCATTGGTGGTCTTTATATTCGTGGTGGTCAACAATTATCACCTTTCTTTCACGGTGGTGAACACATGGGTGGACGCCGTAGCGGAACGCTTAATGTTGCTGGTATTGTAGGTATGGGTAAAGCAATGGAGCTTGCCGTTGAAGCACTTGATTTTGAAAAAAACAATGTCAGACGTTTACGCGATAAATTGGAAGATGCGCTTTTACAAATTCCTGAAATGATGGTAGTCGGAACAAAAGAACAAAGAGTTCCAAATACAATTTTAGTCAGTGTAAAAGGAATTGAAGGTGAAGCGATGCTTTGGGATCTTAACCAAAGTGGGATAGGCGCTAGTACAGGAAGTGCCTGTGCAAGTGAAGCATTAGAGTCTAACCCTGTTATGGAAGCCATTGGTGCAGAAGCCGACTTGGCACACACTGCACTTCGTCTTTCACTTTCACGTTTTACAACAGAAGCTGAGATTGATTTTGCGATTGAAGTGATTCAAAAAGCGGTTGTGAGACTTCGTGCAATTTCAAGTACCTACGCATATGCGCCAGAATGGCACGTAAGTAAATTATAATTTAATAATGAATAGAGGATAAAAAAATGGCAAAAAATAGTTTAATTGGCGGCTCCATCTGGGAGGAATACAGCCAAAAAGTACAAGATTTGATGAACCATCCACAAAATATGGGTGAATTGACAGAAGAAGATGCAAAACGTGAGGGTGGAAAGCTCATTATCGCTGATTTTGGTGCTGAGAGCTGTGGCGATGCGGTAAGACTTTACTGGATCGTTGATGAAGCAACAGAAGTGATTAAAGAAGCAAAATTTAAAAGTTTTGGTTGTGGTACAGCCATCGCAAGTTCTGACACAATGGCGGAACTTTGTAAAGGTAAAACCGTTTCTGAAGCGGTAAAAATTACCAACATTGATGTTGAAAAAGCAATGCGCGATACGCCAGATACTCCTGCTGTTCCACCTCAAAAAATGCACTGTTCTGTTATGGCGTACGATGTTATTAAAGCAGCAGCAGCTTCGTTTAAAGGTGTTGATGCGGCAAGTTTTGAAGATGACATCATCGTGTGCGAATGTGCACGTGTAAGCCTTGGAACGATTAAAGAGGTCATCAAAATCAACAACCTCAAAACCGTTGAAGAGATTACGAATTACACCAAAGCAGGTGCATTTTGTAAATCCTGTATAAAACCTGGTGGTCATGAAGCACGAGAGTATTATCTTGTGGATATTTTACGTGATACCAGAGCTGAGATGGAACATGACCATTTACTGGCTATCTCTAATTCAAAAATAGATGGTAGTAACACGGTTAGTTTTGAAGAGTTGACTGTTGTTAAAAAACTCAAAGAGATTGAAGCAATTATCGATGAAAACATTCGTCCTATGCTTGTTATGGATGGCGGTAACTTGGAAATTCTAGACATTAAAGATGGCAGTGATGGCATGATTGATGTTTACATTCGTTATCTTGGCGCATGTAGTGGTTGTGCAAGTAGCTCTACAGGCACGCTTTACGCGATTGAAGCAGTTCTACAAGAGAAATTAAGTAAAAATATACGAATATTACCTATCTGATTTAATAATGTCTTTTGAGTAAAGCCCAAAAGACGTTATGAGCCACTGGAAGACTAATGCTAGCTTTATGCGCGGCAGAAGTTTTCTGATGGCTCAATCTTATATCTCATAAGGAACATTCGTGGCAAAAGTCGAATTTTTGGGACCACTCGGACGCCCAAGCATTGAAGTAGATATCTCAAATTTACAAGAACTCAAATCATTTTTCCAAGAAGATCAAGAGCTTCAAGATTGGCTCGCTATTTGCGCTGTCGCTGTGAATGACACGTTGGTATGTGAACTTAATATGCCTATTTCTAAAGAGGATAAAATCTCACTTCTCCCCCCTGTTTGCGGAGGTTGATTTATGCTTGAATTGCACGATGGACCTTTAGCGGTCAACACGATTTTAGCTTCGTGGTATGACCATGTTTGTGACAAAAATTATGGTGCATTTATTCCTTTTGTGGGTATCGTTCGTGATGAAGATGGCATTGATGGGCTTAGTTTTGACATTTATGAGCCTATCTTAAATAGCTGGTTTAACGCGTGGCAAGAAAAAGCCAGAGAGCAAAACGCCTATCTTCTTATGGCGCATTCTCGTGGTGATGTCCTCAATCACACTTCAAGTTATATTGCCGCTGTTGTTTCTCCAAAACGTAAAGTAGCCCTAAAAATGATTAACGATTTTGTTGAAGATTTCAAAGCCAATGCTCCTATTTGGAAGTATGACCTCATGGATGGCAAACGTGTCTATGCCAAAGAGCGTTCGCACGTACTGAGTGGATCAGGGCTCTTAAAGGCAGATGCATGAGCAAGACTTTCCTTCCGTTTAATGAAACCCTCGAAGCCCTTGAAAACTCTATAAAAACAGAAATTGGCATTGAAAATATTTTCATTGGTGACGCCCTTGGGCGCTTTTTGGCTGTTGACATCATAGCTTTGGAAAACAATCCAACCCATACCACTTCTTCAATGGATGGCTATGCCATTCGTTTTGAAGACCAGCAATTAGGCTCTCTTATCATTAGCGATTTTATCCCTGCAGGGACTGAAACACATGGTGTCGTACATAAAGGTGAGTGTGTGAAAACCTTTACAGGTACGCTAATGAGTGAAGGTAGCGATACGCTGATTCCCATTGAGAATGTTGACGTGAAAGAGGGAAAAATTCACATCACTTCAGCAGTTTCCAAAGGCTTTGCCGTTCGTCCTGTGGGAGAGAACTATAAAGCGGGTGAAATACTCATCAAAAAAGGCACGAAGATCGGTTTTGCCGAAATTGGTGTGATGGCAGAGGTGAGTATGGTTCAAGTCGAAGTCTTTATGAAGCCTCGTGTTGCCATTCTCTCCACAGGCAACGAAATTTTAGACTTTGGTGAGCCAAAAATTTCGAATGCCCAAATACGCAGTTCCAACCACGTCACCGTTGAAGCCATTTTACGCCAATTGGGCTGTGAATGTATGCGTTTTAAACTCATCAAAGATGATCGTGACTTAATCGAACAGCAACTCAGACAAGCGCTGATGTGGAGTGACATCGTCATCACCACGGGTGGCGGTAGTGTTGGTGACTTTGACTTTTTGCAGAGCATTCTCACCGACATGAAAATTGAAAATATTATCGATGGCTCCTACATGAAACCAGGGCGTCACATCCGTGTTGTTAAAACAGGACACAAATACATCTATGCACTCCCAGGCTTCCCGTACAGCGCTTCGGTGTGTACGTTTTTATTTATTGCACCACTTTTACGCAAGTTACGAGCACAAACGTTTGCACTTCCTAGCATTAAAGCGTTTATGGGTGAACTCTATAAAAAACGCTCCAAATTTGTAGAATTTACCGCGTGTAATCTTCGCTTTTGCGAAGGACAACTCATCGTTGACTTGGAAGGCAAAAAAGAAGGCAGTAGCGCCATCCTAAATAATCTCTTAGACAATCCTGTTCTTTTACGCGTTGAAAAAGATGTCCAAAAAATCGAAAAAGGCGAGATGGTTGAGGTGGTATTGCTGGATTTGTAAAAATCCGGCAATACCGATAAATCAAGTTTCCCCATGTAAATGTTAAAATCCGCGCAGGAGGTTGATATGTTCAACACAAAGAAAATATTTTTTATTATTCTTGCCTTGGTTGCTATGCTTTCCATGATTTATCTTACGCCTGAAATGGCAGGGTTAAATTTTAAAGGAAAAGTGGCTTTGGGTGTTGGTATATTTGCCATTATTGTCTGGATCACACAAGCCCTTGATGATGCGCAAAGTGGTTTTTTAATTATTACTTTTTTGGTTCTTTTTGGCGCAGGTAAAATCGGCGAAGCATTGATTGGATACTCTTCAACGGGTGTTTGGATTGTGGTGTTGGGTATGATTATGGCAGCGTGTATGGGCGACAGTGGACTTTCAAAAAGACTCGCTCTAATCATCGTTAGCAAAATTGGTAAATCAGCCATCAATTTATATTGGGCTATCTCGTTAGTCACGCTTTTGATGACCTTTTTTATTCCTTCTCTTGCGGCTAAAACCCTTTTGGTTTTACCGATCATTACGTCGATGGGGTTGGCTTTCGGGCGGGAAAAAGGGCAAAGTACCTTAGTTAAAGGGTTGATTTACATTGTCACCATTGCTGGAACAATGTATTGTATGGGCATTATGACCTCTCATGCTGCAAATCCTATCTCGGTAAGTCTCTTGAAAAATGCCACAGGGATTACCGTAAGTTGGATGGAATGGTTTAAAATTGGTATGCCTCCTGCTCTTGTAATGGGTCTCATTGCCACGTACATGATTATTAAAATGTTCCCACCGGATGTTAAAGACATATCGGCGGGTCGTGACATTATGAAGCAACAACTAAACGATATGGGAAAAATGAGTTCCAAAGAGATTTATGCTTTCGTCATTTTCTTAGTGACACTGCTTCTTTGGGCAACCGATAAACTTCATGGACTCGACACAGCCCTTGTCGCAATGCTTGCCGTAGCGGCTATGATCGCTCCTGTTCCTTCTCAGGTGATGACATGGAAAGAGGCTGAGAAAAAAGTGCCTTGGAATATTTTCATTGTTTACGGCGCAGGTTTGTCAATGGGCTCTTTACTTGTTAAAACGGGAGCTGCCGCATGGCTCGCAAGTACGTTTTTTCATCCGCTTCTAAACATAGATGTAAGATTGCAAGTGGTGATTTTTATTTGGCTTATGCTTGCTCTTCAGGTGTTATTTACCGGAGCAGGTCCAAAAACAACAGCACTCACACCTGTGGTGATTGCCCATGCGATTGCCGTTGCCACACTTCCTGCTAATGCTGCGATGCAAGTCAGCGCATTTGCTATTTTGGTGAGTATGAATATGTTACATCAGTATTTACTTCCTGTCTCCAATCTTCCCAACATCATCGGTCTTGCAACGGAAGAAATTACAGCACATGAATTGATTAAAGTCGGCGCTATTATGAGTCTGTTTGGTGCTGCATTTAGTACGCTTATGGTTTATACGTATTGGAGCTGGATAGGCTTATTTTGATAGGATGAAAGAGCATTATGAATAACACACTTTACGACAAAACCATCACATGCCCATACTGTTGGGAAAGCTTTTCCATAGGCATTGAGCCTAGTATTGAAGTAGGGGAGTGTTATATTGAGGACTGTTATATCTGTTGTCGACCGATAGAAATTTGTCTTGTCTCTAAAAGCGATGAGGTCGCAGATGTGCGCATCAACCGTGTCGAAGGAAATGAGTTTTAATCCGTTATGGCGATAACACTCATAGCAGCACACAAATCGCTTTATCAGGTTCTTACCGATATATCGCCTCTTTCAGAATCTCTATGGGAAGAGGCAAAAAGCTACTTTACGCTCAAAACCTTTCCAAAAGGTGCACATCTTTTTGATATTGGGGATAAGGTCAAAGATTTTTATTTTCTGATTGAAGGGCTTGCGCGTTACTACTATATCAGTGAGAGTGGCAAAGAGTTCAACAAATCGTTTGCAGAAAAACCAGGCCATCTTCTCAGTAGCATCTCTTCGGTTTCAATGCCTGATGAAGTGTCTCCTTTTTGTGTCGAAACCCTTTCTGATTTTACAGTACTGTGCATTTCGTATGAACATTTTAGAGCCCTTGGTGCAAAACATAAAGAGTGGAACGACTTGATGCTTCGTATTTACGAACGGTTGATTGTCAAAAAAGAGCGCAGGGAAGCAGACTTCTTACTGTTGAGTGCGAAAGAGCGTTATCAAAAATTTTTAAACGACTACTCGATGATCGAGCGGATGGTTGCTAATTATCATATTGCTTCGTATCTTGGTATCACCGAAGTGGCACTTTCCCGCATACGAAAAGAGATGAAATTAACCTAGGTTAATGACAGCGCGTTCATTTGCCACTATAATGTGGCATTGTTTCTAGGAGGACCCTTATGCAACTTAAACTTGCGCAGATTAGCGATATTGATGGTATTTATGCGCTTCATTCCAAGTACCAAATCGCTTCGATTCAAGAAGAAGACAAAAAAGATGGTTTTGTAACCACAGCGTTTAGTAAGGAAGAGCTCAAAGCGATTATCGAAAAAGAGCAAGGTATTTTTATCGCACAAGATGGCAATGAGGTTGTGGGTTATGTTATGTCTGCTTCGTGGCAGTACTGGTCAGCGTGGCCTATTTTTGCTGTGATGATGGAGGATTTGCCGCATTTAACTTTTCAAGGTCAACCGCTTAGTGTACACAACTCGTATCAGTACGGACCTGTCTGCATCGACAAGCGTGTGAGAGGTAGTGGAGTTTTGGAAAAACTCTTTGACTTTGCGCTTGATCGTATGGAAAAAAAATACCCCATTCTTGTCACCTTCATCAATAAAATCAATCATCGTTCCTACGCGGCACACACGCGAAAACTGGGGCTTCAAGTCATTCATGAGTTTTCGTTTAACAATAATGAGTATTTTGAATTGGTTTTTGAAACATCCAAAAGAGTGTCTCTTTCATAAATAAAAGCCTATTTATAAAGACGAAATGCCTTACATTAGAAGAGAATGCACGAGGCATTCTCTTTTTATTCTTACACTTCAGCCAGTGTTTCAAGTAAATCAAACGTAGGCACAAAAAACAAAGAACCCGTGGTAGCAGTACTAAAGTCTAAAAGTCGGTCATAATTTCCTTTTGGCTCACCGATGAACATATTTTCAAGCATCTTACGTGTAGTACTAAAGGTGCTTGCATAGCCTATAAAGTAGGTACCAAACTCATTTTTACTTGGGTTCGCAAATGGCATATTGGCACGAATGATTTTAAGTTCATTGCCTTCTTCGTCGGCAATATTTGTTACAACATTGTGTGCATTTTCTGGTTTTTCGTCATCACTCAGCTCAACATCGTTAAATTTTCGTCTGCCCACAACTTTTTCTTGCTCTTCAATCGAAAGCGCATTCCATTGTGTCATGTTATGAAGGTATTTTTGTACAAATGCGTAACTGCCCCCATTAAAAGTCTCTTCATCTGCGATGATAGCCGCTTCATCCGCTTCACGATTTTCAGGATTTTCCGTACCATCGACAAAGCCTATCATCGCTCTTCCATCAAAATAGCGAAACCCATGCACTTCATCAAGAGGCTGAACCGCCCCTTGTAGTTTTTCATTGATAATTGTAGCGATTTCTAAACATGCGGCAACTCTTTTGGCTCGAATATGAAAAAAGAGATCGCCTTTGGTCGAAACAGCGGTATGCTTGTCACCTTTGATCTCTTCAAAATTGCAAAGTTCTTTGGGTTTGTCAAAATCACTAAAAAGCATATCCCATGCATTTGAGCCAAAGCCCATAACACCGCTGATTTCAAGTTCGGGGTATCTGCCTTTCATGCTTCTCACAATGGCAGAAAAGCTACCGCATAGATCTTTTACTTTTTCAAAGCTTTCTTGCGTATCGCGTAAACCGTAGACAATAAATAATGCACTTTCACCGGGTTTGTCTGTCACGGCTTGATGATTGATTGTGTTAAAATCCATCTTTTCTCCTTAAATTTTCCATAGCGTGGATTGTACAAAAAGAAAGATAATGGAAAGTAAAAGGTAGCGGATTTGATGTGTAAGAGGTATGCCAATGCCTAAAACAAGGGTTTAAATCTTTACATAGAAAGATTTAAACATCAAATAATCGGTTGCTGTCGCTTGGTATAGTACATCGAAGGTAAAACCAGCCCAAAAGCAATGGCAAATAAAATGCTCACAGCGTGTAAGCCATTTTCGATAAAGCTTGAAAGTAGGGCATTTGTGACACCGTCTGTGTTCATGGAAACAAGGCTTATCATCATTTCGTAGGCGTATTTTCCTGGGATCATTGGGATGATGGAAGGAACCGTGTAAATGGGACGAGGCATGACGTAACGGCGTGACCAAAAGACACCGATAATGCCGATGGTTGTTGCGGCGATGAACGTGGAAAGTTCGATGGAGAGGTGCTGATACAACAAGACTTCTCTCAGCCCATAGGTCAATGCACCACCCAGTGCGCACAATGGCAAGGCGGAACGCGGAACATTAAAAATCATACCAAACCCAATAGCGGGAATCGCTGCCCACAGAGCATCCAATAAAATCGAAAACCATTCAAGCATTACCATCCTTTCACTCCTAAAAGACCAATAGCAAGCATAATCCCCAGAGAGGTCATCAGCGTAAGTAAGGTCGCTTGCGCCCAACGTCCCCACCCCATGCTGATGTAGCCTTTAAAGGCATCAAGCATGGCATTGATGTAGGGAAAACCAGGAACAAGAAGCAAGACGCTGGAAGAGAAAACGATGCTTTCCGTTTGACTCAATCCATGGTAGAGTGAAAGACTGGCGATGAGCGTACAGACAAAAGCCGTAAAAGCAAAGACAATGAGCATGGAGTACTTGCGAGAAGAGAGTTCCATGCGTACGCTCATACCCACTGCAGAAGCCAAAAAAGTGATCCAAAACCCTGCCCAGTCCGCACCGTGTAAGTGGCTAAATGCCGCACACGAAAGCCCTATAACAGGGATAAGTACCCACTTAGGGTAAGGGTTGGCATGGATGTCTCCAATTTTTCGCTCGATGAGTACGATGTCCCTCGAATTTTGTTCTGCCAAAATGCAAATGGAGACAATTTGATGGACGATGGACATGTTAATGGGCTGATCGTAAGCGCGTCTCGTGGTGGTAACAGAAGAGTCACCGATGAGTGTTGTGAGAACAATGGCCGAGGGGATGAGTGAAATTTCAATAGACGTACAGCCCATGGCTCTGCCTAAACGGGAGGAGAGTTGTTCTATCAAACGGCTTTCTGCACCGTATTCCAAAAGCATGGATGCTACACGAATGACAATGGAGGTGATTCGTGTCTGTTCTTCGCGCGAGATCGTGGGTGATCCTTTATGAGACTTTTTTCAAGGGGTCTAAAAAAAGTTTATTGATTTATGTGTAAAATCATAGTTGAAATTTGGTTAAAGTTCAAACTGAGAGGATTTTTTAACCATAATCTATGCTAAATTTTGAACAGAGTCTCTGTCAGTAAAGCGTTCAGTCCTCTTTATGCTTTTTACCATTAAATGAAAAAATCGTTTGAAGGTTGATCTTTTGTCCGCCGTGCAAAATCAAAAATTCTTCATACTCTATCATGGAAAGTTCTTGAACAACGCCCTTAATGCTGAGCTTTTGCGCATTTTCTTCGTAAACAATGGTAGAGGGAATTTTGCGTTCTATGGCGACCATCAGTTGGTCGTAAAATTCGCAAGAGATGGGCGTGTTCATACGTGCCTTTCTAAAAATATAGGAATTAGGTGATGGCTAAAAAGCCGAGATAAACAAAAACATACCGAGCCAGTTTCGCAAAACAGACGATGAGAAGAAACTTCCACCACGCATAACGCACGATGCCCGCAACAAACGTCAAAGGATCACCAATAATGGGAAGCCATGAAAAGAGTAAACTCCATGCACCGTATTTTTCAAAAAGAAGCGTTGCTTTTGTAAGGTGCTTTTCTTTCATATAGCCCTTGGATAGGGCAAAGTCAGTGGCATATTTCCCTAAAATATAATTGGTAAATGAGCCTAATGTATTGCCCAGTGTTGCGATGATAAGCAGTAAAATAGGGCTTAAATGTTCACTAAGAAGATAGACAAAAAGCGCTTCGCTTCCACCGGGTAAAAGCGTGGCAGACGCGAAGCTGGTGAGAAAAAGAGAGAGATAACTCACAGATTAGGAGATGACTGCTAAAATTGTCTCTTTGTTGGTGACATTTGAGTCGTATTTAACGACTAAAATTTGCTCACTTTCGTTGCGATACCACTCAACAACACCCATAACATGGTGCAAGTGTTCAGCCCGTGCGAGATCAAAGCTGTCGTAAGGAAGGTAGATGTTTTTATTGTGGCTAGGGTTTTTAAGGGTGGCTATAAGCAAGAGCCAGAGAATACAGGTAATAAAGATAACCCATGCAATTTCTTTAATGCCAAAGTGTTGTAAGAAGTAACCACCAAAAACACCACCGATAAAGGTACCTGCATAACCAAAGGTATTGAAAACACCCAGTGCTGCGCCTTTTTGATGCACTTTCGCGTATTTACTTGCCATGGATTGCATAAGTGGTTCGTGCATGTTAAAGCCGATGAAGAAGATGACCACACCCACGATAAACCATGGTGCAGCATGCGCATAGCCCATCATAACGTAGCTAATCGCAAAGAGCGACACACCGATCATCAACATCTCTTTGGAGCGGTGTTTTTTCTCACCCAAGATCGCAGAAGGTCCCATAGCAAGCACACCACAAATCATCGCTGGCAGATAAACCATCCAAAGCTCTTTCTTGGCAAAACCAAACTCTTGAACCATGATGATAGGAATAACCATAAAAGCGAGTGTCATCATCCCTTTTTGAAGCATGTTGGTGATGTTCATATTCATAAGATTTTTGTCTTTTAAAATATGTCTCAGTTCTGTTTCATCCGCACCGTAATGGTGAACGATTTTTGGAGGATTAGGTACTTTTGTGTAGAGCACGATGATAGCAAAGATGGAGAGTGCTGCAGTGATGAAAAAGAGTTTATCTACACCATAATAACCACCGATTACAGAGCCTAACATCATGGAAATGGCAAAACTCGCAGCAATACAGCCACCCATAATCGCCATAGCATGACCTCGTACCTCTTCTTTAACCATATCGCTGATCATGGCAGTTCCAACAGCACCAATAGCCGCAGCACCTTGTAAGAATCGACCAATCATCAAGCCATAAATGGTTTCACTGTACGCACAGACGAGCGAGCCAATTAAAAAGATAACCAAACCAATAAAAATAGTGATCTTGCGCCCAATTTTATCGGACATGATACCAAAAGGAATTTGGAGTAGCATCTGTGTTGCAGCGTATCCACCGATGGTAATACCTACGAGTAATTCGTTTGAACCCTCCAGATGAAGCGCGTAAACAGAGAGGACAGGTAAGACGATAAAGAGACCTAAAAAGCGAAGCGAAATAATAAGGCTAAGGGGAAAAATAGTTTTAAACATGGAAATGACATTCCTCGAAATTTAATCAGGACAAATTTTACCCTTGTTAAACTTTGAAAATTCTATAGATTTTCTAGGGTGAATTTAGCCCAAGGTTGTTTTATGTTATAATTTTTACATACTTTATTGAGTTTAATGCGCTGCAAGCGACTTTCTCTAAGCTCAAAAATGTTGAATAAATGCTGAGATACCTTTGGGTAGCTCTTTTAATGGATCATAATGCGCTATAGTCTCTCTCTCCTTATCTGTCTCTTGTTTGTGTTGAGTGGTTGTACTTCTAAGTCCGCTCTTTCTCCTTCCGATGAATCTTTTGTAACATCGCTTAAACAACATAATGAACGTTTTGAAGCGGTGAGTCAAAACGAGAATTTTGATGAGTTACTCTTTTTGTTTAAACAAAATTGTACCGCTCCTCAAACGAAAAAAGTGTATGCCAATGTGTGTGAACAATCGTTACATGTCAAAGATGCCAAAGCCTTTTTTCTCAATTCGTTTGAGCTTAAAAAAATTGAACCTAACGAGCAACGCTCAATGCTTACGGGCTACTATGAACCATTACTTCATGGAAGTTTGAAAAAAACGGATCGCTTTAAGTATCCGGTTTACGCTAAGCCAAAAGATCTTTTGATGATTGTGGGCGAAAATGACAAAAAAATGCGTGGACGTTCTGTAAAAGGCAAAATGGTTCCTTACTACACACGTGAAGAGATTAGCAAGCGAAAGCTTAATGCTGAAGTCCTTTGTTACGTTGATGATAAAATCGATCTTTTCTTTATGGAAGTACAAGGCTCAGGCAGGGTAGAACTGAGCGATGGCAGAGTCCTTTTTATAGGCTATTCCGATGCGAATGGACACGCGTACAAATCTCTAGGGCGTGAGATGATGAACCGTGGTATTTTTGCAAGTGTTGAAGAAATTTCATTGCAGAGTATTAGAGCGTGGTTAGTTGCACACCCCAATCAAATCGACACCCTTCTTAATACCAACCCAAGCTACGTCTTTTTCCGCAAAATGGAACAAAAAGCAACGGGAAGTTTAGGGCTGGTTTTGACGCCTGAGCGTTCTGTGGCGGTTGATAGAAGTTATATTCCTCTGGGTTCACTTTTAGCGGTTAAAAGCGAATCTGCTAACTATAAAGTTGAGAAATTTGTTTTTGCGCAAGATACGGGTGGTGCGATTAAAGGACCGAATAGAGCTGATATGTTTATGGGCTATGGTGAGCGGGCACAGTGGATAGCAGGTGAGCTTAAAGCGCCTCTTGAAGTATGGATAATGCAACCGAAGTTTTAAACAAAACTAGGTAAAATAAAAGATTCATTTGAGTTAGGGGAGTAACGTTTGAGAATAGTTCTAGCCACATCGAATCAAGGCAAAGTGAAAGAGTTCCAATCGTGGATCAGCGAGTATGAAGTGGTTGCTTACAGCGACATAATGGAGCCTTTTGAAATTGATGAAACAGGGACAACATTTAAAGAAAACGCCCTTATTAAGGCACGTGCTGTCTATGAAAAATTAGACACTAAAAACGACATTGTCCTTAGTGATGATAGCGGTATCAGCGTGCCCCTTTTAGGCGGAGCGCCTGGCATTTACAGTGCGCGCTATGCAGGTGTCAATGCAAATGCAAAAGACAATTTACATAAACTCATTGCGGCACTCAAAGAAAAAAATGTGCAAAGAACACCCGCATTTTACACGGCGGCAATAGCACTTGTTTGTCAAAAGGGTGAATTTTGTGTTCACGGCTGGATGCATGGTGAAGCCATTGCGGAAGAGCGAGGAAACAATGGTTTTGGGTATGATCCGATGTTTATTCCGTGTGGGTATAACCAAACATTGGGTGAACTGAATGAGAGTGTGAAAAAGGTTTTTTCACACCGAGCACGTGCGTTGGAACTCGCGTACATCGTCATCAACAGCTTGAAATAAAAACGTAATCAAAACAGATTAAAATGTAGACTAGGCTTTTTTGATAATGGCTATGGTGCATAGCGCTTATTAAAGAAGCCTCATTATGAAACCTTAAAGGATAGAAATGGCAACAGTATTAATTATTGGTGCGGGTGGCGTCAGTCGTGTGGTCACCAAAAAATGTGCGATGAATAAAGAAGTGTTTTCACATATTGTTTTGGCAAGCCGTACAAAATCAAAATGCGATCAAATCGCAAGCGAGATTAAAGAGTCTTTAGGTATTACCATCGATACAGCTTCTATTGATGCAGACAACGTCGATGCGCTTGTGGCGTTAATTCAAAAAGTAAAACCAGCGTTAGTCATGAACATTGCGCTTCCATACCAAGATTTAACCATTATGGATGCCTGTGTGAAAACCAATGTTCCTTACCTTGATACCGCAAATTATGAGCATCCTGACCTCGCAAAATTTGAGTACAAAGAGCAATGGGCACGCGATAAAGCGTTTAAAGATGCCGGAATTATGGCGCTTTTAGGTAGCGGATTTGACCCAGGTGTTACCAATGTTTTTTGTGCGTATGCACAACAATACCTCTTTGATGAGATCAATTCTATCGACATTTTAGACTGTAATGCTGGCGATCATGGTTATGCGTTTGCAACCAACTTTAACCCAGAGATCAACCTTCGTGAAGTAAGCTCCAAAGGACGTTACTGGGAAGAGGGCAAGTGGATAGAGACTGAGCCAGTGTCTGTAAAAATGGTATGGGATTACCCCGAAGTTGGTCCAAAAGACAGCTACCTTCTTTACCATGAAGAGTTAGAATCACTTGTTCAAAACATCAAAGGGCTTAAACGTATTCGTTTCTTTATGACCTTTGGTCAAAGCTACCTAACACACATGAAATGTTTGGAAAACGTGGGTATGCTTCGCATCGATGAGGTTGAAGTGGATGGCGTGAAAATCGTGCCGATTCAGCTTTTAAAAGCACTGCTTCCAGATCCTGCAAGCTTGGGACCAAGAACGGTTGGCTTTACCAACATCGGTTGTGTGTTTGAAGGTCTTAAAGATGGTCAAAAACGTAAAGTCTACATCTACAATGTCTGCGATCACCAAGAGTGTTTCCGTGAGACGGGTGCGCAAGCGGTTAGTTATACCACGGGTGTGCCTGCGATGATCGGAGCAAAGATGATGTTAGAGGGTAAATGGTCTGGTAAGGGTGTGTTCAATATGGAACAATTCGATGCAAAACCCTTTATGGACGAGCTAAACACACAAGGGCTTCCTTGGAAAATCATCGAAATGAAACCAGACGAGACTTACGAAGTTAAATAATGCCTATTTTGGGGCTTTGCATGCAAAGCCCCAACTCCTCTTTTCTTTACATGTAAAGGATTACTATGACAAAAAAAGCAAAAATTTTATGGACAACCGACAATAAAGAAACCGCATTACATATGGTATGCCTCTATGCGCACAATGCCCTATTGAAGGGCTGGATGGATGAAGTTGAAGTACTCGTTTGGGGTGCGTCACAACGTTTGATCGCAGAAGATGCAGACGTGAGAGCTAAAGTCGAAGCGATGATAAGAGATGGCGTCAAAGTGGTGGCATGTCTAAAATGTGCCGACACGATGGACATTACCAAACCTTTGCAAACGTGTGGCATCGATGTTCATTATACGGGTGAGTTACTCAGTTCGTGGATCAACTCTGGTGAGACTGTCATTAGCGTATGAAAACAGTTCTTATCACAGGGTGTTCTTCGGGCATTGGTTATACCTGCGCGCATGGACTTGCAAAACAAGGTTATAGCGTTTTTGCAACCTGTCGCAATGATGCCGATGTCAAACGTTTGCAAGATGAAGGCTTAAATGCTTTTAAGCTCGATTTGTGCGATAGTGCAAGCCTACATGTAGCCCTTGCATGGATGCTCTCGCAAACAGAAGGTCGTATTGATGTGCTTTTTAACAATGCCGCCTATGGACAACCTGGTGCGGTGGAAGATCTCAAACGAAATGTTCTTAGAGAACAGTTTGAGACCAATGTTTTTGGCACACAAGAGCTTACCAACCTCGTACTTCCTTACATGCGCAAACAAAAAAGTGGAAAAATTATCTACAATAGCTCCATCTTAGGCTTTGTGGCGATGAGTTACCGAGGAGCGTACAACGCTTCAAAATTTGCCATCGAAGGACTCGCCGATACTTTGCGACTGGAGCTTCACGACACGGGAATTGATGTTGTTTTGATAGAGCCAGGACCCATTCGAAGCAATTTTCGTAAAAATGCCCTTGCAAAATTTTTAACCAACATCGACCAAGAGCGCTCAGCGCATAAAGAAATTTATGCTAAGACATTAGAGCGACTTCAAAAAAGTGGTGATAGTGCTTTTACGTTGGGTGCTGAGGCTGTTTTGGAGGTTTTGGTTCATGCTATTGAGGTAAAAAAGCCAAAGTTTCGTTATCCTGTTACATTTCCAACGAAGTTATTTGTGTGGTTAAAACGTATGCTCCCCACTTCATGGATGGATACGATTGCACGAAAAGCAGGAGATTAAAACTTAATGCTTTATTGACAAAATATTTTTTGTTAACTATAATGACAAAAAATTTATTGTCAAAGGCTTTTAATGAAAAATGTCGTTGGTCAAGCAGTACGTGGTAAGGATTTTTGGGATAGAAAAAGTGAACTAGCCAAGATTTGGCAAGCCATTGAAAATGGCACGCATCCTTTACTTGTAGCGCCTCGACGTGTGGGTAAAACCTCTATTATGTATAAAATTTTAGATGAGCCAAAAGACGACTATGCAGTTGTGTATGTTAATACTGAGTCCGCTGACAGTGAAAATGATTTTTGGCATAAACTTTTTAATGCGTTAATGGATGAAGAGTTTAAGAACAAGAATAAGCTCGTACTAAAATCTTTTTATGCTCGTATTAAGACTATTTCGATTAAAAAAATTAGCACATCTGGTATCGAATTTGATGATGGAAAAGTATTAGATTATGCAGAAGCTTTTGAAGAGTTAATTAAAGAGATAGACAGCGATAAAAAGCTCATTATTATGATGGATGAGTTTGCCCAAACGATTGAAAATATCATAAAATATGCAAGTATTCGCGAAGCAGAATCTCTGTTAAAAACACATCGCTCCCTTCGTCAAAACCCTAAAATAAGCTCTAAAGTTACTTTTATTTATGCAGGCTCGATTGGTTTGGAAAGCGTTGTTGCAAAATTAGATGCGATGAAGTTTATTAACGACTTAAATTCCATTAAAGTAACGCCTTTATCGAAAGATGAAGCCGTAGAGTTTTCTCGTTCTTTGTATCCTTCAATAGGAGATGATGAGGTTTCTTATCTTCTTGGGTGCATAGAGTGGCTTATTCCCTTTTATATTCAACTTATTATTCAAGAGATTCACACTATCTGCCTTGAAAAATCTTTACATGGAATCTCCAAAGAGACTATTGATCAAGCGATAGAACGAGCCCTTGATCATCGAAATCACTTTGAACATTGGCTAGCACGCATTAAAAGTGCTTTTGAAAAAGATGAGTTTAAATTTGCGAAGGAAATTCTAAATAGTCTTAGTGATCAAGGCACATTAGAGTCTAAAGAGATTAGTAATCTTGCTGTAAAACATGCACTTGAAGATGATCAAGCCAAAGAGATTATCCATGCGCTAGTGTATGATGGCTACATCAACAATGATCATAACCCTAAAATTTATCGCTTTAACTCTCCTATCTTAAAACTATGGTGGTATAAAAATGTCGCAAATTAACTATTCACGGTATAAATACACCCCCGACGAGATGAACGCAGAGGAGTTTTTAGCACGATTTGCCGTGCGCAATGAGATTGTAGAAACTATATTTAACGACCTTAAAACATCTGATTATAGCGTTGCCAATCAGAATTATCTGATCATCGGTCAACGAGGGCAAGGAAAGACAACATTGCTTCGCAAACTTCAACTCGATGTTAAAAACGATGTATTTCTTTCAACATTTTTACTACCTGTAAAATTTGCCGAAGAACAGTACCAGATTCGCTCTTTGTGTCGGTTGTGGGAAGAGGTGGCGGAGTACCTGCAAGTCATTTACCCAGAGATTTTCCCTACCATTTCGGATGATATGGAAGTACATTACGACGATGACGATTATGAACTCAAATGTTTTGATCTTATAGATAAAGCCATCAGAGCGCAATCCAAAAAGCTTCTTTTGCTCATCGATAACATCGATGAACTGCTTGAAAAACTGAGCAAAAAAGAGCAACACAGACTTAGAGAAATTTTGCTCAGTTCTTCAACGCTTCGCATTATCGGTGGATCGACGAAGATGATCGAGCAGCATTTTGACTATAGCTCACCCTTTTACCAATTTTTTAAGATCATCAAATTAAAGGGATTGAGCTTTGAAGAGAGTAAGCACTTTTTGCTTGCCATTGCCAAAGAAAATCAAAAAGAGAGAATCACAGCAGTTTTGGAAAAAACACCCGAACGACTGGAGACGCTGAGACGATTGACAGGAGGTGTGCCTCGAACACTCGTGATGCTTTTTGATATTTTTTTAGATGAAGAGGGCAATGCTTTTGAAGACCTTTTAAAAATTCTTGATGAGGCAACCCCACTTTACAAGCACCGAATGGATGACTTGCCTGCACAACTTCAAGACATCGTTCATACTATAGCGATGAATTGGGATGGTATGTTCACGAATGAAATTGCCAAAAAAACAAAGCTAGAGAGCAAAGCCGTCTCGTCTCAGCTCAAACAGCTTGAAAAGTACGAAATTGTCGAGTCAGAATCCGCAGGCAAAAATAAAATCTACAAAATCAGAGAGCGCTTTTTTAACATCTGGTATTTGATGCGTTATGGTCGTAAAAAAGATAGACAACGAGTTGAGTGGTTAGTCAAGTTTTTTGTTTCGTGGTATAGCCAGGAAGAGTTGGAAAATAGAGCTCATAGCTTTATTGAAAATATGGAGATCGGGAATGTGAAAGCACCTTTTGCACATCTTATGACAGAGGCATTGAGTTATGCAGGACTAGAATTGGAAACGGAGTATAGACTCAAACAAACGGCTAAAGAGTGTTTGGAAAAACAAAATTCTGAACTTAGTAAAGAGCTATCAGAATCTGATGCAGAGATACTATATAGAGCGATGGATTTCAAAAGCAAAAATAATATAAAAAAAGCTTTAGAACTTCTTTTACAATCCAATAAAGAAAGTAAAATGATTTTGGCTTCTATCGCTAATTTTTATGCTTTATTAGGTGACAAAAAGAATACAGAAATATACCATATGAAAGCAGCAAATAAAGGTTCTTTTATAAGTTGCTATGCATTAGCTTTTAGTTACTTTATAGATTGTAAAAAAATAAAAGATGCTACAAAATATGCATACAAAAGTTATGAAATTGAACAAAATCCTTTGACTTCTTATACATTAGCACTTGTTCTTTTATGGTCAGAAGAATTTCAAAAAAGTTATGAAAAATTTATAGAATATCTATCGTATAGTGAAGTAAGTTTTTCTATAGAAGGCCATGAAATAGGATGGTATTTTAGACTTCTTATGGCGAAAGGGCAGCTATACCAAACAAAAAAATTTATGGAGATGCCAGAGTATAATCTAAAAGAGCGATTTAAACCACTTTGGTATGCTTTGATGAAACTGATGGCAAAAGAGTTTCCTTATGAGTATGAAAAAATGGGAAGTGAACTTACCGAAAGTGTCGAAGAGGTTTTAGCTCAAATTGAATTGGATAAAAAGAAATACAAAATAGATTAAATAAAGCCCTTAAATAGGGCTTTATCTTATGTTCTAAATTTATTTAAAATCGCGTTTAATTTTTCAGTAAGTGTGTTAAGATGCTCACTGGCTCCTGCTATCTCTTCGATACTTCTGGTATTGTGTGTTGAGAGTGTATTGATCTCTTCAATTTTACCGACAATTTCTTCGATTTTTGAGCCAGTATTAATGTAATCGGTCACTGTTTTATCGTTTAAATTTGTTGCAATATCCATAATCTCAACGGTTGAATGAATCTTTTTGCCAACATCTTCAGCAACGACAGCGAGTTCTTGAACCTCTTTGGAGTTTTTATTCATCTGCTCACTGCTGTCGGTAATAGCTTGGACGATGACATTGATGGTAGCATGAATCTCTACTAAGCTTTTTTGTGTGCGCTCTGCCAAGGTGCGTACTTCATCGGCAACAACGGCAAATCCACGCCCGTGTTCACCTGCACGCGCTGCTTCAATGGCAGCATTAAGTGCTAGAAGATTGGTTTGATCGGCAATATCACTGATGACAGTGAGGACATTTTTCACTTGGTCGGCATCGGAACTAAGTTGTTGAATTTTTTGAGCCAATTCAAGCTCGGTATGTGCACTGTTTTGGACGCGCTCACCGAGCTGTTGAACAAATCCGTGAGCAGATCTAAGCTCTTGATTGGCTTTGATAATCTCTTCTTTAGACTCTTTCGCCTTGGCAACCGAAGCACTAATCTCTTGTTTAATGACATTTGACATTTGGGTGGTTTGGTTAATGATATGGGTTGAGTCTTCCACACGCTTTCCTACTTGCAAGGTTGTCGCTGAAAGCTCGTGTGCAATAGATGCGTTTTCGCTACTGGTATCTTTCGCCAGTGCAATGGTTGAGCGCACTTTTTCGATAAAATTATTGATCTCTTTAGACGCGCCACCAATTTCGTCGTTGTTTTTAATATCAAGTTGCTTGGTAAGATCGCCATCGCCAACGGCCAAATTGTGTGCAGTTGATTGAAGATTTAAAAGTGGTTTTGCAATAAGATTGTTGATAAGCAAGTAAATCGCAAAGATAGCTATAAGCGCAAAAATTGTTCCTACTATCATTGTTCCCGCAATCATACCCTCGATATTGGAGGAAATTTTTTGACCTTGGGCTTCCATATGGGTATCAATGCTATCAATATAAACACCTGAGACAATAATCCAATCCCACTCTTTAAAGTATTTTGAATAGGCTATTTTTGGGGCATCTTTTTTTGTTACAGGGTGCTCAAAATTAAATGTCACAAAGGTTCCCTCTTTGATATTGTTTGTCGCTCCATCAATCATCTGTTTTCGGTAAGGATGTGCATCGTCTAGTTTAAGCTCTTTGCCTATCCATGAAGGGTTTATGCCATGAAAAGCGTATACATAGCCTCCTTTGCCATCTTTTTTAAGTGCGTAAAAATAACCATCATCGGAGTAACGAAGTTTTTCTAAAATCTTAATAGCTTCATTTTGGAAATGTGCTTTGATGCTTGAAGCATAATCACCCGTACCAATCACAAGATCTAAAGGTTCATAGTAAAAGTTATAGGAGAGTTTAGGTTCATCTTTTTTGGTGACAGGATGTGGCCAAATAAACTTGGTGACACCGGTACCATTTTTGGCTGCTTGAATAAGATCTTTAATAACAAAATTGCCTTCTTTGTCTTTCATATCGATAAGGTTTTTACCGACAAGTGCCTTATTGATAGGGTGTACGACGTTGACACCTTCTTCATTGTAGGCATAAAAATAGCCAATGTCATTGTTATAGCGGTAACCATTGATAAGCCCTAAGAGCATTGTCCTCAGTTCGGCTTGAGAGAGTTTGTCTTTGTTGTTTTGGTAGACATCGTCCAAGGTTTTTTTCAAACTCATGGCATCCACTTTAATTTTCTGTGCGATGTTTGCTTCCGAAGAAGAGGCTTCATAGAATGCACTAATCGCTTTCTCTGCCATCATTGTATAGGCTTTGAGTTCGTTCTTGTTCATCTCCATGATAAGCTCTTTGGTGTCATTGACTTGTGTTTTTCCAAATTCATTCGACTTGTAAAACGTTACGCCTAAAGAACTTGCCGCGACAAAGAAAATAGCGGATATAAATAGAATAAGCGCTTTAAATTTTATGCTTACAGCTTGCATATACTCTCCTAATATTTACACTAATTCCTAATAGTATCGGAATCTTGAATAAAAAATGTAGTGAAAGAGCAAAATTTATGATTATTAAGAGGAAAAATGCTACATTTCGTGTGTAATTTTGGGAGAAAATCATGTTAAAAATCAGCCGTATTGAAACCGTATTAGAAGATATTCAAACCCCTGTTTATGTTTGTGAAGAGACTCTTTTGGAGCAAAATTTAGCTCTTTTAAAAGAGGTGAGTGAGCGCTCTAGCGCTACTGTTTTACTTGCTCTTAAAGGCTTTGCATTCAAAGCACTTGCCCCTTTGGTTGACAAATACCTTAGCGGTTGTACGTGTAGCGGACTGCATGAAGCTAAATTTGCGAACGAATATTTTAAAGGCACGATTCATACCTACTCTCCTGCGTACAAAGAGGAAGATATTGATGAGGTCATAGCACTGAGCGATCATCTTATTTTTAATTCGTTCAATCAATGGGAAAAATACAAAGATAAAGCCATAGGAAAAACAAGTTGTGGGCTAAGACTCAATCCTGAAGTCTCTTCCAGTCCGGTTGATCTATACAACCCTTGTGGGCTTTACAGCCGCCTTGGCATCACCAAAGAAAATATGCAGTATGACAAGCTAAAAGGCATTGAAGGGCTTCATTTTCATGCCCTTTGTGAGCAAGATGCGTCTGCTTTAGAAGAGGTCTTAAAAGGATTTGAAAAACGCTTTGGAGATTTGATTCCTCGTATGAAGTGGGTCAATTTTGGAGGAGGGCATCACATCACGCGTGAGGGGTATGATGTTGAAAAACTCATCAAAATCATTAACGATTTTAGAGCGCGATACGATGGTATCAAAGTTTATTTAGAACCAGGAGAAGCAGTGGGTTGGCAAACAGGACCACTTGTGGCAAGCGTACTGGACATCGTGCATAACGGCATGGACATTGCCATCCTTGACATCTCCGCTGAAGCGCATATGCCTGACACGCTTGCGATGCCGTATCGTGCGGTCATTCGAGGTGCTGGAGATGTGGGTGAAAAACCACATGTATATCGCTTAGGTGGACCTACGTGCTTAGCCGGTGACATCATGGGAGATTACAGTTTTGATGCACCACTCAAGATCGGTGATAAGCTCATTTTTGAAGATATGATCCACTATACGATTGTTAAAAATACCACGTTTAATGGTGTGAAATTACCAGATTTAGCGGTATTGCATCGCGATGGAAGCTACGAAGTGACCAGTCAGTTTGGGTATGAAGAGTATAAAAGACGTAATTAAAAGAGGCGCATTTATGCGCCTCTTTTAGATTTTTGACACGCCTTAGAAGCAACGCTTCCAAGACGACGTTCACACTGTGTTCTTCTCGGCGGAGTGCCCCAGCCGAGCACCATTGGTGTTTCTCGTTAGTTTAAAACGCGTTTTGTAGCGCAGATAAGAACTTCTTTCCCTTGCTCCATCGCATTTTTGTTAAACTTCATGCTAGGATTGTGCAGTCCTGGGGTAAGGTCGCAGCCTAACCCGAAGTAGCCCGCTTTGATGGATGGGCGCTCTTTGATGTAGTAGTGAAAATCTTCTCCACCCACCGTTTTAATCTCAGGAGCTAATCCCTCTTCTCCGTACACATCAACAATTGCTTTGGAAAGTACTTCAATCGCCTCTTTAGAGTAGTGTGCCGCTGGAATGTAGGAGTAGGTACTAATCTCCGCTGTTGCGCCTACTGTGGCTGCTCCAGCACTTATAGCTGATTTGGCTCGTTCTAGTAAAAGATCCATGGTATCGTTAAGCTCAGATCTTACGTCCCAAATGACCGTTGCTTCATCAGGAATGGCATTGGTGACACCTGCATCGGCAATCATCTTGGTTGCTTTGATGCTGTAAGAGTCTGACGGGTTTAAATGAATAGCATTGACTGCGGTAATCGCAGCAACAGCCGCATCAATAGCATTAACCCCTAAATGTGGACGTGCACCGTGTGCAGCAACGCCTCTAAAAATGGCTTTGAGACGATTCGATGCCCCATGGTAGAGAGCAGGCGTTGATTTGCCCATCGGCACTTCTGAGAGAGGGCGAAGGTGAAGTCCTAAAATCATATCGACATCATCAATGCCACCAGCGTTAATCACGGCAAGTGCTCCCGTTCCAGGCTCTTCGGCAGGTTGAAAAAGGATTTTGAGTTTGCCTTTTGAGATAAGTTTTTGAGCGATAATCTCTTCAGCAGCAGTAAGTACCATCGACGTATGTGCGTCATGTCCACACGTGTGCAGAGCACAAAGCTTGCCATCGATAAAATGACCCAGTGCGTCAATATCGGCTCGAAGGGCAAGTGTTGGGCCTGCAACACCGCTATCGTACACACCAATAACCCCTGTACCACCCACACCTGTCGTGACACTATAACCAGCCTTTTTTAGGGCATTGGCTAAAAATTCTGCGGTTTTAACCTCTTCAAATCCAAGCTCTGGCATGGCATGCAATGTATCGTATAACTCAATAACTCGTGACATTGTTATTCCTTTAATATTATTTGATTCATCAAAACAAATTGCTATAAGCACTAAAATTATTTGTTCAAAGGATGTCTGATATTTGCTTATCTTTTGCTTATTTTTATCGATTCTATAGTGTTTTATGAAGATTTTAACAAGGACGATATCTTGCACAAAAATGATACAATTGACCTCATTTATTTCTCATTTATTTTTGGTAAACTATAATAAGAATAGCATTGAATAATATTAATTATTATTTTATATATATAAAATCTTATTTTTTGGGAGGGTGTAAGTGGGAGTAGAAAATCAATCACCAGATGAATGGAAAGTAGGTGTTGGTGCATATATCGCGCTGATATTTGCGGTGCTGTTTTTCTCGGGTCTGTTTATGAAAGTCGATGGAATGGAGTGGTTAGGTGCGCTTGATTTTACAACGTTATCTGGAAAATTTGGAACGCTTCAAGATGGAAAAAGTACTTTTGTAGGCAATGGTGGTGTGAGTGCGAAAGCGGGCTTTTTATTTGCGCTCTCTTTGGTTCCAACGGTGATGTTAGCACTGGGTATGTTAGAGATTTTTAGCCATTATGGTGCGATTCGTGCGGCACATAAATTATTAACACCTTTGCTACGACCATTGCTTGGAATTCCAGGTCTTACAGGTCTTGCGATGATTACGGATTTGCAAAGTACCGATGCAGGGGCTGCTTTAACCAAAGAGCTTTACGATGAAAAACAGATTACCAAAAAAGAACTTGTCATTATGTCTGCATGGCAGTACTCAGGTGCTGGAATGATTAACAACTACTTTGCCATTGGCTCTGCGGTTTTTTCAACATTGACCGTACCTGTTTTAGTGCCGTTGTTGTTGGTGTTTGTGTTTAAATTTATCGGTGCAATTGGTGCACGCTTTGTTCTCAATAGTGCTTATAAAAAGGATTTTATCAATGAGTAGCCCAACAACTCCAACTACAAATAACCCCTTTGATATTTTTGTCATTGGTGCTCGCAAGGGCTTTAATATGGCCATCAATAACTTGATGCCCAATGTTTTGATGGCGTATGTTATTGCTGAAATCTTAAATGTGACAGGTGCAATGAAAGCTATTGGTACGCTCTTTGCGCCAGCGATGGCCATTTTTGGATTACCTGGTGAAGCTGTTACGGTGCTTATCTCAACATGGCTTTCATGTTCTGCAGGTGTGGGTATGGCTTTGAGTCTTTTTACCAAAGGGGTATTAACCGGTACGCATGTGAGTATTTTGATGCCAGCGCTCTTTTTGATGGCATCTCAAATTCAGTATATGGGACGACTCTTAGGTGTTGCCGATGTTCCTAAAAAATATTGGCCACTGTTGATGGTAATTAGTATCCTCAATAGTTGTCTAGCAATGCTGATTATGCGTTTTGTTGTGTAAGCGATTTATATGTAAAGAGTGGGATGGTTGGTTGTATAGTTATAGCTCCCCATCTCACTCGATTTTATTCACAATGTGTCTATGTGTAAATATTTTTTAACACATCTTTATAGTTTTCTTTATACAAAGAGACAAACTTATAATTTTTATCTAAACAACCCCAAGCATCACCAATGGGCTTTTTGATTTGTTCGTATTCACGGATATAAACAGCGCCTTTATATTCAGCAACTACAGTTTTGCCATTGTCAAAATTGATAATAAAATCAGGATAAAACTTACCCTCAACTGTTTGTAGCCAAAAAGAGTTTGCATAGTCTTTCTCGATGTTTCTTATCCAACTCACTACATTTGGTAATTTATCGATATATACTGCGACTTCATACTCTTCTTCGCTATCCAACTTATGCACATATTCGTATTTATGTTTTTTGAAATTACCGCTTCTGCTATCAGGATTTGGCACATAATTTTGGGCACCAAAACAGACACAATTATTCATATCTAAACTCAAATCATTTTCTTTAAAAAGCGTTTTAAAACTCAACGTTTTTGCATGAGAAATAATCGAAATGAGTTTTTTAAGAATGGCTTTTTTGAGTTGATATTTTTTGCTAATCAACAAAGTCAAATCAATATTTTCTCTTGTTTTGATCAAATCAACAGCAACCAAAACGATGAACTCTTTAAGTTGTCTAGAATCCAGTCCTCTTAAAATCATATCGTTTTCTTCAACGATGATTTTTGCGATAGTCCCTGCTAATTTACCGATTTCTCCAGCTTCAACACCCAATTTATTGGCATTTAAAATGGTTCTCATCTCTTCATGTTCACTCTCAAAATACGGTAAGGCTTCTTGCGTTGTTATCTCTTTTTTGATGATTCTGTTTTGATTAACATCGATAATGCCTACATGTTCATTGAGGGCAATATCAAATTCATCAAGGCTTAGATGAGAATTTTGGATTAACTCTTTTTGTGTAATCTCCACATAATCCCAAACAATACTCTCTTCAAAATCATAATGATCGCCATCGATTTCTATCATTAGTTTTGGAAGTTCTATATCACTTAGCTTTGCAAAATCATTATCTTTGATGGTGTTCAAGCTATTTTGTATTTCCTCTATTTTTGTATGCACTTCTTTAGGAGATATTTTTTTCACTTCTTCAAAAAATTTATCTCTTTTTGATTTGGTAGGGAAAGTGACGATAGTTACCGTATTGGTTTGTGTATTGACATTGATATAAGGCGCTAAAGATGGCTTTGTAAAATCTTCAATATTCACGTTGTCTATTTTAAATTGCCTCTCTTCATAGAGTGTTTCTTGAAATAAACCACCAAGAACAATATCGCTATTGGTGTTAAATCCCCGCTCAATGCTGATTTTAGCTTCCATCTCTTCAAAACCGTTATTGACTAAGGTTTTACCTATATTGGTTGCCACTTCTTCAAAGTTGTTAGTTGCCACATACACATAGCTGTACTCCAACTCTTTTTTCTCTTTTGGTTCGATGTAAGGCATGCGTAAAACCCTACCGATAAGTTGCTCTATGGCTGTGGTTGATTGCATATTAGAAACAACGCTAAGCACATACGCAAACGGGCAGTCCCAGCCTTCTTGCAGTGCACTTACGGTTATGATGTAGCGTATTTCACAGTCACGACTGAGTAGATCCACTCCGTCAAGTTCTTTTTTATTATCGGTGTGAACGGCGATTTGTTTTTCATCGATTTTAAAATCTTCAATGAGCATCGTTTTGATTTTATCGTATGTCAGATACTCATCCCCTCTATTCTCATCGGCTCGTATAAGATTGATAGGGCGAATGTATCGAGACGTGGTTGCTTCTTCCAAAATGGCTAATTTTTCCAAGTATTCTCGTTTTTCGATGCCTTCTTGAAGTATCTTCATGCTATCGTCGATGGTTTTAAGCATAATGGGAAGTTTGACCATATTCTCTTTTTTAAGCTCAGTAGCAGTCACGCTGTACAAGATATTACTTGCATACATCTCTTTTGCTGTGATGGTTTTTGTAATGGGCGTGGCTGTGAGTTCAAGTATAAAAGAAGGCTCAAGTTCCAACAAGCTTTTTAAAGAGAGTCCCGTACTTGATTTGTGGGCTTCATCTAAGATGATGATGGGTTTAAAAAGTTTCATGACATTTTCTAAAGAGGGTGTCATGTCAAGGGCTTTTAGCATCTCATAGTAGGTGCTATTTTCATCAAAAAACTTTCTGCCGTCTTTATTGGTTGTTCTAAAACTTTGTATGGTTCCTACGATGATGACAAGTTCTTCTTTAGGATCAAACGTCTGTTTAAACGCTTCTTGTACGCTTAAAACATTGACATTATCAAACTCATGGTCTAAGATTTTTCGGTAAAAATGTTGTTTGTTCTTGAGGGCTTTGAGGGTTTGACTGACGATGGCATCTGTGGGAGCTAGCCAAAAGACCAAAGAGTAATCTTTGTTGAGATACTCATTGGTAAGTACACGTATGCTTTTAGCGGCGATAAGTGTTTTACCACCACCTGTGGGGATTCGGATGCAGACATAAGGATTTGAAAATCCATCAATTTCAAGGTATTGGTTTTGCGTAAGGCTTTTAAAACTCTCACCGATACTTTTGACATTTATCTCATTGCAAAACAGATCCAATCGTTTTATAGCCTCTTCTTGATAGTTCTTTAACATTAATTTTCCTTGATGTCATAAGGGATGTATCGCACTAAAATATTCAGTTTTTTAAGCTCATCTCTGCTGATACTCGTTTTTTTGGTATAGATGATAATCTCTTTATAATCGCTATGCGCTTGGACGATTTTTTTCACATCGGATGTTTTGACATTTTTTTCAAAAAAGTAAATGTGACGATTTTCAAAACTTCCCACATAAGGCTCGTTTATGGCATCTTTTTGGATAGGTTTTTTAAACTCGACAAAATAGAGATGCTTTGCGATGTGCTGAAAGGCTAAAGAGGGGTTGAGTTCTCCAAATTCATCAAAAATATCACTTCCTAGTTCACAATATTTAAAGCCTCCGCCAATGCCCTCTTTAAAGCTTTTCACCTCTTTAATGCCTTCTAGCTTTAAGGTATTGTCACTGAAAGTTTTTTCTATCTTGTCAAAATTCGCACCGTTTTCTTCGATGATTTGAGAGGCTTCATCGCTGATGCTTTGCATCTTCTTTGGATTTAAGATGTCGGTTGTAGAGAGTTTTTTCTCAAAAAGGGCTGTTTTATCTTTGCCCGTAAAAGGATACCCCTCTATCACTCGTTTAACTCTCTCCGCTGTAATATCTTTCGCATAGTCCATGGTTTCGATAAGGATAAATTTGCGATTTCCGCCATCACGTCTGTTTTGCTCTAACACTGCATGAGCGGTTGTCCCACTGCCTGCAAAAGAGTCTAGGATAATGTCGTTTTTAGAAGTTGAAAGTTGGATAATTCTTTGAATTAGTCGTGTTGGTTTTGGGGTTTCAAACAGTGTTTTGCCATATAAAATTTGGTTACTCTCTTGTTTTGCTTCTTGGTTGTGTCCCACTTCATCATAATACCAAATAGTCATGGGCACAATTCCTTCTTGTACTTCTGAAAGAAATTTTTTCAATCTTGGTATATTGCTACCATCTTTTCCAAACCAAAGCCTATTATCACTGATTAACTTTTGCATATTGGTTTTTGAAGTCATCCAACATCTCCCACTGGTTGGTTTAATAGCTTTACCAGATGGAGTGGTTATTTCATAATCATATTCCAAACTATAAGTTTTAACGGTCAAATCACTTGATGTCCACTTACCTCTTGAATCATTATCAGGATTTTTATATCTTGCAATAGCTTCATCGCTTCGTTGTAATTGAAATGGTCGCCAAATTTTTTTACTTTTAGCATAGACTAAAATATGGTCATGATTATCACTGAGCCATTTAGCATCATTTTGTGGAGAAAACTTCTTTTCCCAGATAACGTTAGCTACAAAATTATCATTTCCAAAAATATCATCGCATATCATTCTAAGATGCGCAACTTCGGCATCATCGATGCTGATAAAAATCACCCCGTCTTCTTTGAGCAGTTCTCGTAAAAGTTTAAGGCGTGGGTACATCATGCACAGCCATTTATCGCTACGGCTCAAATCTTCTGCATTGACGGTTTTTTCAAGCCATTTTTTAATGAGTGGGCTGTCCATATTGTCATTGTAAACCCAAGAGGTATTGCCCGTGTTGTACGGTGGATCGATGTAGATCATCTTGATACTACTGGCATAATAAGGAAGTAAGGATTTGAGGGCTAGTAAATTATCGCCTTTGATAATCATATTTTGCGTATTTTTTTCACCTATCTCTTCTTGGCACTCTATGGTTTTATACGGTATTTTTTTATGATGATGAATAACATCTTTTTTCCCAAGCCAATCAATATATGCCATTGCGTTTTACTTCCTTCAACTTCTTTTATGTCTGATATGCAGTGTATTAAGGGTTAGAAGTATTATAACACGTTGCACTTTAATCACTAAATAGGTGAAATTTTACCATTGTTACTCACTGTTTACTGCTTTAGCGTTAGGATTGCTACTGGGAAATCCCCAAGCCAAACAAAGGAGGAGAAAATGACCGTAAGTTCAAATTCTCTTTACGGAACGTCATCGTACGCGACGTATGGCAGCAGTACCAACAGTACCAGCTCGTTAAGTTCAAAATTCGCAGAAGCGTTGCTTACTTCTTTGGATAGTGACTCGAGTGGTTCGGTTGACAGTACTGAGTTTAGCAGTGCTGCTCTAAAGCTAGCAAATGCGGATGAAAGCGCTATTAATAACGCTTTTAAAGCACTTGATAGTAATGGAGATGGCAGTGTTAGCATAGATGAAATGACATCTATGTTATCAGCGCAGCAGTCTACGGCAGCGTCAGGAAGTATGCCCCCACCTCCTATGCGACCGTCTTCATCTACGCAAGAAGATTCAGGCTATACCAAAGATGAACTTACTTCTATGGCAAGTGAAGTTTCATCAACCGACAGTAACCTTGCTTCACTGCTTTCTTCAGTAGCTGAAAATTTTTCAGCGGCTGACACAAACGGTGATGGCAAAGTGACGTCTGCTGAAGCTATGGCCTATCAGCAATCAACGCAAGACACGACCAATGGAACCGATGCAAGCAAAGTAGCAGCGTCAGGAAGTATGCCCCCACCTCCTCCGCCACCGTCCTCTTCTACACAAGAAGATACGGGCTATACGAAAGATGAGCTTACTGCTATGGCAAGTGACAGTTCATCGACCGATAGTAAACTTGCTTCACTTTTTGAAACATTGTCTCAAAATTTCGATGCGGCTGATGCAGATGGTGATGGCAAAGTGACTTCTTCGGAAGCAAAAGCGTATCAAGATTCTACGAAAGCTGAAAGTATGGGTGTTGCAAGCAATGCCACAAAAGGGACTGACGAAAATTCATTGATGAAAGCGCTTTTAGCGCAAATCATCTCGAATTACGCCACTCAAAATACAATTTCAGGTAGTTCTGTTAGCTTTAGTGCCTAAGCTTCAAACCACGCTCTAAGCAAGGCGTGGTTTTGTTACTTTCCGTTTACTTTATCTTCGTTATAATCAAGGCATGATTAAAATTTTAATGATCGAAGATGATGTTGAATTAGCACAACTTCTTCAAGAATCTCTTGCAAAAGACGATATCGAAACGATATTAGCCTTTACGCCTTTGGATGGATTAACGGCATTGCAACACGATACCTTTGATGCACTTGTACTTGACCTTTCTCTGCCTCAAATTGATGGTTTAGAGATTTGTCGCATCGTCCACGCGTCCATTCCTACCCTTCCTATTATTATCTCTTCCGCACGTTCTGATATGAGTGACAAAGTCATGGGGTTTGAAAGGGGTGCAGACGACTTTCTTCCCAAACCGTATGATCCAAGGGAGCTTGCTTACAGGCTTCGTGCTATTTTAAGAAGAGGTTCAACACTTAATGAACTGCCTTACCATAGTTTTTATATTGATGAAGAGCGGCATTTGATTAAACAGGGTAAAAATGAAGTGAGGTTGACAATGGCAGAGTATGACATCGTCTCCTATATGCTTAAAAAAGAGGGCTTTGTGATCTCAAGGGAAGAGCTTTTACTCAATATTGGTTCTATCAAGTACGAAAGTAGTCTTAAAAGTATTGATGTCATTATGGGACGTATTCGGCAAAAGATAGGTGATGACCCTAAAAAACCTCGCTATATTCTCTCCGTTCGAGGGGTTGGTTATAAATTTGTTAATGCGTAAAATTTCCATTGTTACCCTTGTTTCGATCTTTTTTGCTCTGACATTGGTGGTCATCAACATCGCTTTTGTGATTGAATACAAAAGACAGATAAGCGACCGTCAATTTTTTACGTTTCAACGTTTTATGATGGCAATGAAAATGATGCACCATAATGAAACTGACCAAGAAGCGATGCTTTCAAAATTAGGCGTTCGCATTAGCCTCCATGATAAAAATAGTATTGTCACCGAGGGTGAAAAACTTTTAGAAGATCCTTTTTCTGACATGATTTTGTATGAGAATAAGCTCTACTTTGTGCCAAGACCTCCACCACCTCGCTCGCATCCACCAGAAGAGATGTTTGACAAAGGGTTCCCCCCACCGCCACCCTTTTCGATGAAAAAGAAATTTGAACCACCACTTTTAGAAAATATTGAAGAGTTTTCGCTCTATCGGCTCTGGATATTGGGTGGTGTTATCAATGTCCTTTTGCTTCTTTTCTTTAGCATTGTTTTGCGTAAACTTTTACGTCTTCGTAATCTAAAAAGTGCCATTCGTACGTTTGGTGATACGAAAAGATTTCAGCCAATTGATGTGGAAAGTGAGGATGAACTGGGCGAAATTGCTTCAGAGTTTAATCTTGCAATGCAAAAAATTCATCTTCTCAAAGAAGCACGAACACTTTTTTTACGCAATATCTTGCATGAGCTTAAAACGCCCATTATGAAGGGTAAAATTCTTTCCAATTCGTTAGACAATATAAAACAGCAAACGCAATTGGAACGTATATTTGAACGTCTTGAAACATTGCTTGGAGAGATGGTAAAAGTAGAAAAACTGAGCTCCAATGAGTGGGTTTTAGAAGCCAAAGAGTACCGCGTAGTGGATGTATTAGATCATGCGATGGATTTGCTACTTTTAAGTGACACCAAACGCATTCACATTTCACCCCAAGAGATGGCGCCATTGGTCAAGGTTGATTTCGAGCTTTTTGCTACAGCGATTAAAAATATATTGGATAATGCACTCAAACACTCCACTGAAGCCGTAGCTGTTGATATTGGTCTTGAGAGCATGAGTATATGCAGTTTTGGTGAGAAGATTCCGAGTGAACGACTTGATTTTTCGCGTGCATTTAACCGTGCCGTTGAAGGCTCAAGCAGTGGGTTAGGTCTTGGGCTTTATATCGCTAATGCAATTATTGCAAAGCATGGGTTTTATTTGAGTTATTTGCATGTAGAAGGGCAAAATCATTTTACGATTCATTTTAGAGAAAAAGAAGTGGAGAAAAATTCTCCACGTTAGATAATGTCTTTGAGCTTTTCGCGAAGGACATATGCTGTAAAAGGTTTAACGATGTAGTTGTTAACGCCTTCTTTTATAGCCGTAATAACCTCATGCTTGCCACCCTCAGTTGTAACCATGATGATGGGCGTATGTTTGTATTCTTCCATGGCTCGAAGGCTTCTTACAAGCTCCAATCCATTCATTTTAGGCATATTCCAGTCTGTCATGATCGCATCAAATTTTTGATCTTTGATCTTTTTAAGCGCGTCTAGTCCATCTTCTGCCTCAGTCGTACTGTAACCAATAGTGCCTAAAGTGTTGCACAGAATTCTGCGCATCGTTGAGCTATCATCAACAACTAAAAAATGCATGTTCGATCCTTTTAAAAATTCTTATTTATCCATAAGCAAAAAGTGTTCACTTTTGGTATATTATGGAAAATTTGAGGAATAGATGTGAATGATAGAGGTCACACACAAAGCTTGTCCTTCGTATTTAAGATGGCTAAATCGCCATTTATAGAAAAAACTTTACCTCAAAATGATCCAAAGTATAGAAGAATATTCAAATAGCATTCTAAATAAAACCTATTAAAATATAAAGTTAAAGCATTATATTGAGAAGTATTTTGATATTTTGGAAAAAATTTAGATTGTACATAGTACAATAGCACTTTTATTTTTACGAAAGGAGAAAATCATGTTTAAACGTTTAACGTTATTAATGGCAATGGTTGCGTTTTTATCAACATCAGTATTTGCGCAAAGCTATCTTTCATCAGAAGATGCGGCACCAAAACATAAAACTGCAAAAACAAAAACCGTCAAAAAAACTACTAAAAAAAGTACTTCTAAACAACATACAGCGGCTAAAAAAAGCAAGAAAAAAGCGTCTAAAGTTGCTGCATAAGACTTAAGAGAGTTTTGATGGTTTCGCACTATCAAAACCCTTAGGTTTATTTTTAAGCAAATCCACTGTAAAATCCTTTTAATGTACGATGTCTAAGGCTTAGACAAACATAAATGTAATAATAATTCATACTCCTACTTTTATGTTTTCTCCTCTTCGTACCACTTTACAGGCAAGGATTTTTTATGCAAAGAAGAGCGTTTATTAAAGGGTGTGTTGCACTAAGTGCCAGTTCTGTCATTCTTCCTCAGGTTTCGATTTTAGAAGCCAGTGAACCAAAATCAAAAACACGTATTTTTTTCGTCAAAAATAGCTATAACCTCAAACACGAAAACAAAAATGGATTGACCAAACTTTGGGTTCCACTTCCTCAGGAAACAAGCTATCAAAAAGTGAGCGATTTTAAATTTAGCTCAAACGCAACCAATGCGTATGTGACTGACAAAAACAGCTATAAAGCCAGAACGCTTTATGCTGAGTGGAAAAATGGTGGTGAAAAAGTACTTGAAGTGACCTACACGATCACTACATACGAGCGCAATTCAGACCTTTCAAAAGCAACCGCTTCAACCAAATACCCAAAAGACGTTGCACACTACCTCAAACCAACCGCGCATATTCCAACGAGTGGAAAAGTGAAAGAGTTGGCGCTTAAAATCACTGAAAATGCTAAAACACCTCTTGAAAAAGCTAAAGCGATTTACGCGTGGGTCACTGAAAACATGTACCGCGACAACGCTGTTGTAGGTTGTGGTGTGGGTGATGCGGGTAAAGCGATTGAGCAAAACATCATGGGTGGAAAATGTACCGACATTAGCTCTGTTTTTGTTGCGCTTTTAAGAAGTGTCGGGGTTCCTGCGCGTGAGATTTTCGGTATCCGTTTAGGCAGTTCTCGCTACTCCAAAGCGTGCGGAAGCAGTGATGAAAAAGGGTTGGCAAAAATCACGGGAGGCGAGCATTGTAGAGCTGAGCTTTACCTTGATGGCGCAGGCTGGGTTCCATGCGATCCTGCGGATGTCGCTAAAGTCATCTTAACCGAGAAAATGACATTGAACGATCCTCTCGTTAAAGAGGTCCGTGAGTATTTCTTCGGCAACTGGGAGATGAACTGGATGGGCTACAACACCGCGCGTGACTTTGTACTTACCCCAACACCAGCGCAAAAACCACTCAATATGTTTGGTTATCCGTACGGCGAAGTCGAAGATGAAGTGCTAGACTATTACGCTCCAGCAGCTTTCAGTTATAGCTTTGTCTCTCAAGAAAAACTTTAACGTATGAAAAAAGAGATTCTAAGTTTACTCACAGCATTGCTCTCAGCCTTTGCCGCAACGGCATGTTGTCTGCCACCACTGCTGTTTTTACTCTTTGGAATCTCTTTTGGATTTTTAAGTTTTTTAGAAACACTTACCCCGTTTCGCATACCACTCTCCTTATTGTCGCTTTTTGTTTTGTGGCTTTCATGGCGAAGTTATGCTCATCATACCTTTACATGTAATCCTCAGAAGAAAAAGCGTTATGTGTGGTTTTATTCGATTGTTTTAGGGCTGATTGTCGTGATATTGCTCTATCCTGAATGGGCAAATTTTTTGATAGGAAATGATGAATGAAAAAATGGTTGATACTCCTTTTACCGTTGATGCTCTTTGCCAAAGAAGAAGTGGTCATAAAAGTGGCTGAGATGCACTGCCCTATGTGTACAACGGCGGTCAAAAAAGCACTCAAAAGTGTTGAAGGTGTTGAGTCCTCCAAAGTGACACTGGAGACAAAATTAGCGGTAGTCATTGCCAAAGATGGTGTTGAAGATAAGACGTTTTTAGAAGCGGTGAAAACGACGGGGTATGAGGGTGTGATTGTTTCACGTCATCGTTTGAAAGAGTAGGCTACGAATTAGTTCATAAAGAGTTTAGCACTAAATACTAAAAGATATATTATATTCCAATCTATTAATTGTCTATATTACAAATTACATTGTAATCTTCAAAATTGTCAAAGATATTTTTAACCATTGTATTGTCATCAATAAAATTAAACTCAAAATTGATGTTTGCTCCAAATTCTTTGATTGTTTTTTGTCTATCTTTTTGGTGAGAACTTTTAGTCGTTGCTTCATCTAATATTATATATAGTTCATATAAAAAATCATATTTTTTTGTATAAACCATTAATCTATCAATAATTCCTGAGTTAACACCATTATTTTGCAATGATCGTCTAAAAAACCAACTTAGCTCACCTATGGAATATTGCTTTAATACTTGGATAAATTTTAAATCTCTACTGATCATTTTTTTCCTTTCATAATATCTAAATGAATTTAGATATTATGGTAGCAAAAATAAGTTAAAACTTGTAATCATAGACTGATTATTATGTGAGAAAAGATAAAAAGTGGAATATATCGAAAGTGTTGAAGGATTATAGAGCAGTAAGAGGATGGCGTGAGTGTCTCACGCCATCCTCTTAAAAATTAGTCTTTTTTGTAAGCGTTACGAGGAGCGGCTTTTGGCGCGCGACCTGCATCACTGCGTGGTGCGCTTGGTCTATCTGCTCTTGGAGCGCGTGGTGGTCTGCTATCGCCACTGTCACGTGTGCCTTTGTATCCGCCTTCGCGTGGTGCTGAACTGCTTCCCTCTTTTGCAAATGGGTTACGACTCTCGCCTCTGCTGTCACTTCTTGGAACGCCGTCACCTCTTGGAGGACGTGCATCTCTACTTCCAGCATCACTACGTGGGTTTGAACCTTTGTATCCACCGCCGTCGCGTGATCCGCTACTTGAGTTTCCTCTGTATCCACCGCCGTCACGTGAACCGCCTGAGTTTCCTCTATAGCCGCCACCTTCGCGTGATCCACCAGAATTGCCTCTGTATCCGCCGCCAGAGTTTCCTCTATAACCGCCACGTCCACCACGTCCACCATCACGCTCTTCGATGTTTTTAACAACATTTTCCAATGTTTTTTTATCTAAACCGATTTTGTCTGGACCAACTGGTGTATTTTCTTTCAAGAGATTTGAGAGAAGTTTAAGTGCGATTTGAGACATATCCATCTCTTCTTCTAAAATAGCAAGAAGTTTTGCAGCATTTTCATTCAGTTCTGCATTTTTAATATCTTCTGCAATCTTAATCAGTTTGTTCTCTTTAACGTCTCGTAAACTTGGAACAATTCTGTGTTCAATTTTAGAGCCTACTTTTTTACTGATTCTTTGCATAGAGTGAAATTCGATAGGTGTTACAAGGGTAATCGCTGTACCTTTTTTACCCGCACGACCCGTTCTACCGATACGGTGAACGTAACTCTCTGGATCAAATGGCATATGGTAGTTAAATACGTGGCTGATGTCAGCAACGTTTAGACCACGTGCTGCAACATCCGTTGCTACAAGGATCTCAATTTGTGAACTACGGAAAGCCTTAATAACGCTCTCACGTTGATTTTGCTCCATATCACCGTGTAAGCCTTTTGCTGCGTAACCAACTGCCATCAGTTGAGTAGAAAGTCTGTCAACCTCTTTTTTGGTACGGCAGAAAACGATTGATTTCTCAGGCTCAAGAGCATCAAGTAGACGAATCATTGCATCATCTCTCTCATATTCGTTGATAACGTAGTAAAGTTGTTCAATATCATCATTTGTTGTGTGATCTTTTGGTGTGACACTGACAAATTTTGGGTCATTTAAAATTTTGCTTGCAAGACGTTTGATAGGATCTGGCATTGTTGCTGAGAAAAGAAGTGTTTGACGCTCTTTTGGAAGGTAGGTAAAGATCTCTTCGATGTCTTCTAAGAAGCCCATATCTAGCATCTCATCCGCTTCATCCAAAACAACCATTTTAGGTGAAAAGCCTGGAAGTCTACCGTTTTTAAGAAGGTCTAACATACGACCCGGAGTTGCAACGATAACGCTTGCACCTTTTTCGATAAGACCAATTTGACGTGAATAAGAGCTACCACCGTAAATGGTTACTGTTTTAACGCCACGAAAACGTCCGAGTGAGTAAAGCTCATCACTGACTTGTGTTGCAAGCTCACGTGTTGGAGTAATAACTAAAAGTTGTACTTTATTAAGATGAGGATCAATCATACTCATTGTTGAAAGACCAAATGCTGCAGTTTTACCTGTACCTGTTTGTGCTTGAGCAACGATATCGTTACCTGCTAATACTAAAGGGATTGATTCTGCTTGTACAGGACTTGGTTCAGTAAAACCAGCCTCTACGACGGCTTTAAGAATCTCTGGGTGTAAGCCAAACGATTCAAATGTTGGTGTTGTTGGTGTTGTGTTTTCCATGTATTTTCCATAGTTTTTGATTTTCCAAAACAATACTAACGTGCGGCTAGGGCACAAAACTCATGTACATAAAAATTTTAATGGGGAACAAACCCGTCAATATCGTATGCAAAAACCTACATACTCACTGAGGATTTCTCAAATCTGGTAGGTTTTAGGTGAAGTTCTTTGTTTTTTAATGAAGTTCTGAAATTACGGGCATTATAGTGGAATTAGTTTAAAATAATATTAAGGTTTAAACTTATAGCGCTATTGAAGCACAATTTTCTGTCCAATCAAACTCCATTTGCTTAGCAGTTTTAATGGCTAAGTCTCGACCCATAAGGCGTTCTAAAAGGTGTAGACTCATGTCGATGCCAGCAGAAATGCCTGCGGATGTGACGATTTCTCCTTCATCAACCCAGCGCATCTGCTCTTTTACATCTAAGGTTGGAAACATCACACGAAGATCGTTTATATCTTCCCAGTGTGTGGTTGCAGACTTGCCTTCAAACAGTCCCGCTTTTGCTAGTAAAAAGGCACCTGTGCAGATAGAAGCTGTGAGTTGTGCTTGTTTGGAAGTCGTCGTTATCCAATTAATTATGGATGCGTCTTTAAGTACTTCGGTAACAACGCCGCCAGGGATAAGTAAAACATCGATTTTTGGGTGTGCTTTAAAGTCAAAATCAGGGTCGATTTTGAGTCCTGCGCGTGCGCGAACAGACTCTTTTGTTTGCCCAATGGTAAAAACTTCAAAAGGCGTTACGGAAGAGAGTAGATTTTGTTTTCCATAAACGCGTGATGCTGTGGTAAACACTTCATAAGGACCTGCGAAGTCGAGTACTTCGACATTGTCAAAGACAAAAATACCAACAGAATATGTCATAAAATATCTCCCTATATAGTTTATAAATAAATCACAAAATGGTTCATTTCACCTTCACGTTTATACTGCAGTCTCATACCATGCAAACGAATGACATGCCATGTGATGAACAGCCCAAACCCAAGACCACGTGAGCTTTTTTGTTTTTTACCTTCCAAAAAGTAGGGTTCTGCGTAGCGCTCAATGGGAAATTCTAGTGCAGGTGCATGGTTAGAAATTGTAATGGTTTTTGCATCATTGCTGAGTGTAACACGGTGGTCATGGGAGTAGTTAACGCCATTGTCCAATAGGTTTTTAAGCACAACTCCAAAAAGCTCAAAGTCGACATTGAGCTCAACGGGGGTGAGATTACAGGTAATGTTCTCATGTTTATCATCTAAAATATCAAGGGCAAAATCGACAATATCTTCGATGTGATAGCGTTTTATGTCGAGTTTGAGCTCATCGGCACTGAGTTTTTCAATGCGCGAAAACTCTACTAAAAGTGCCTCTTGGCGTTTGAAAACATTTTGAAGAATGTTGGTATAGGTTGCATCTTCGATCATTTCAGCAGCGAGTTTTCCTTTGGTAATCGGTGTTTTAAGCTCGTGCATGATGTTGCGCAAAAAGAGTTGCCTTGAGTCTCGAAGCGATTTTATTTTAAAAACAGCGCTGTCAAATTCATTGGCGAGGGCGGCGATTTCATCTTTATTGGTACTTTTACAGGTGATGTCATAATTTCCATTAGCAAAGTGTTTGATTTTTTCACGTAACGTTTTAAGCGGAAGAATACTGCGAATAATGCCAATATAAAGCATAATGACAAAAGCAAACGTTAAAAAAGGGAAGAGAATTTGTGGAAAAAGTTCTTTTTCAAAAGGAACTTGCAATATAACAGGCTCATCCTCTTTTTTTTGTAAAACAGCATAGATATGAATACCGTGAGGAACGACATACAGTCCAAATCGAAATTTTTCTTCCATGCGTTTCATAGGAAAGGGTTGAGGTGGTTTTGGAAGTGATAGAATTTTTTCTTTGAGTCTTCGATCGTCAATGAGCGTAAAACCCATATCATCCAATTTGTTAAAATCGAGCTGTTTTATACTTGGATCAAAAGCGGAACGAACTGCTATATGCGTGTAATCATGCATGCGTCTCAGGTTATTTTCACGATCATGTATAGAGAGTGAAAAAAAGATGGCACTAATACCTAAAAGAGCTAATGCAAAGATAAGCGTGATGCGTGTGATGATTGAGTGGTACCACCTCATGCTTGAAGCCTATAGCCGATACCTCGCACAGAATGGATAAGATGAGGCTCTTTGGAACTTTCACCTAATTTAGTTCTAATGCGACTGATAAGCACATCTAAGCTTCTGCTTTCGTTCTCTTCGTTGAGGCTTGGCGTGCTGTTGAGTAGCTCCGTCCGTGAAACGACGCAGTTGTTTTTTTTGATGAGGTGTGCTAATACGTCGTATTCCGCAGGTGTAAGTGTCAAAGGTACATTGTTAAAAAAAATCGTGTGGCTCTCTTCTTTAAGAATGAGTGTAGAAGCAGACGTTTCTTCTTGTGGAGAATTACTTTTTTTGTAACGTCTTAGTACGCTCATAATACGGGCATACAGCTCTTTAGGCTCGTAAGGTTTCGGCAAGTAGTCATCAGCTCCAAGTTCTAATCCTACGATTTTATCTTCCAGATCACTACGTGCAGAAGAGATAATGATAGGAATATCACTTTTAGCGCGTACTTCTTTACAGATTTCAAGACCATCCATGCCAGGAAGGGAGAGATCGAGGATCAGAAGGTCATATTTAGTAAGGCTAAGAGCGCTGATGCCCAGATAGGGGTCATCATAATTGGTCACGGTGATGTTATAGCGTTTTAAAAAGTTACATAAAATTTCGGCTAGTTCGACATCATCTTCGATCATTAAAAGATTGGGTTGCATAGGAGTTTCCTTAGAATTTGTCTTAAACAATCATACACCTACTCTTTGAACGGTTTGTTAATAGTAAAGAAGTCTAATATAGCAGATTTTTCTTGAAGGGAAAAGAAGTTATCCCGCCTAGAGATGGCGGGATAAACGTGAAGACTATTTTAAAAGCTCTTTTTCTTTGACGATAAATGGTACACCTTTGATGCCAGCACCAAAGTATTTGAGTTTGAGTTCATCAATATGAGCAACTTCAGCATCACTGATTTTTTGGTCATATTTGACGTTTTCATCGTAGTATTTTTTCAAAATTTTGATTTTATCTGCATCGCTTTTTGCTTTAGATGTTTCAGTATAAATCAAAACAGATTTTTCTAAAGAACTTCTCTCATGAACCGGTGTAAAAATGAGTTTGAGGTTATTTGTTGTAAGGCGTTGCTCAATTTGAGCAAGCTCTTGTCTGCAGTAAGGGCATTCAGGATCGGTAAAAACAACTAAAGTGTCTTTTTTAGGGTCATTTCCTAAGACAACAATGTTTTTCTTCTCCTCTTTTTTGTAGATTGCTGAAAGCTTTTTCTGAAGCTCTGCCATCTCCATCATCTCTTTGATGCTTCCACCTTGTTTGATGCTGATAACATCAGGGAAGATCAAATCATCTTTGGTAAAGATGCTGAGTTTTTGTGAACGTGCACCATCGCTAAGATTTAAAGTCACGAAATCCATTCCATCAATGCCATCAACGCCTTTGCGTGAGACTACTTCGATGTTAATATTTGGCACTTGAATTGTTGATTTAAAATGTTCAACAATCTGTGCATCCGTTGCTGCAAAAAGAGTGCTAGAAATAAGCGCAACAATCCATAAAAGTTGTTTTTTCATTCATTTTCCTTGTAAGTTGCAGAATATAATCTGCATGAAATGTAAGGTATTATACAATAAAACCAATCATAGTTTGTTAATGAAAGGTCAACAGATGCCAGAGAATGCCGATAAAATGGCACTTATAGAAGAAATTGAAAAGCTGATAGAATCCGACCCAAATGCTCCTATTTCTTCATTTTCTATGTTAGAGTTTTTAGAACTGGATGATTTAGTCTCTGTTCGAGAAACGCTTTTATACTCTAAAGCAAATCGCTCAGCCGAGAACGATAAATGGTTCGATGAGCTTTGTAAAAAGTCTTAAAATCTTTACATGTAAAGGTCAAGTATGAGTGATAAGTGGGCATATTTAAATGATATTGAGGGATGTGAGGTCGTCGCACTTTACACCCTTCACTCCCTTATTGAAATAGTCTATTTGAAAGAGGGAAAAGAGCGAAGCCTTACCCTAAACTTTCATGTAGCAGGCGGTGCAATGGGCTATATTGAGTTTTTTCAGCTCGATTCCATTCCTCTACCACCTGTAAAAGTCAAACATGTGCTGAGTGATACGATAACAAAAATTTTGCAAGTACATCTTTATGCTGAAATCAATGAGCATGAGCACTATGAAGAGTTAGAACTGGTGTGTGATAATGGCAGTTACCTGCTTTATTTCAGTGAAAATGATGAAGAGGAATCCTATGCAAAAATCGAAAAAGATAAAACACCAAGCTTGCCAAAAGTAACCAATACAAAGGCTATGTTGCCTAAAGAGCTTTTTAATGTAGAGTTTTTCAAAGAAAATCTCGCGTTTGCGCTTGTGGCACATGGTGAGCAGAAAACACCCCATGGGCTACCTTATGCAATGCATCTTCTTAGTGTTGCAAGTGAGGTTATAAATGCATTGAGTATAGAGCCTTTGAGTTATGATGAGCATAATGTTGCCATTGCATGTGCGCTTTTACATGATGTTAATGAAGATACTCTTACAAAGATTACAAAAGAGACCCTTTTAGCAGGCAATACAGAGGTGATCGCCAAAGGTGTGCAGGCACTCACGAAAGATAAAAGCCTGCCTTCTAAAGAGGCGCAAATGAAAGACAGCCTTGAACGACTTAAAAAGCGTCAAAACTGTGTTGTGCTTGTAAAACTCGCCGATCGTATTACCAATTTAGGGGTTCCCCCCAAACATTGGGATGGTGCAAAAAAAGAAAAATATTGTGAAGAAGCCAAGCTAATTTTGAGCGAACTTGGTTATGCCCATGGTTATTTAGCAAGTAAGCTTGCGGAAAAAATTAAAGCGTATGAAGTTTATATCTGATGTTTGTAGTGTGGAATTAAAAATGCTTAGGGTGTGACATAACAACAAAAGGATGAATCATGCGTGTTTGGATTAGTTATGTCAAATACACTCCTGAGGTCGTCGCCTTTGTCGCAACCTGTGTTGTTTTAGCGCGATAATTGATCAAGGGAATACGTCTTCAAAGCAAAGCTCTAAAGACTACGTTAACACTGGGCTCTCAAAGACGGAGAGCCCATACACCTTTGGTGCTTTAAGCTCTTAAAAGTTAATTTTTTGAGATGACTAGTATTTTTTTCCTTCGCAAGGAATCAACTCTTTGTCACTAATCTCTTCAACCAATGCTTTCATGCTTTTGATCGTAAACAGTTTTAGATCGTCGCCTTTAAGCGCTTTAAGCTCGGATGTAAAACCACTTTTTGAAAAAATAACAAACAAATCAGGCTCAAATTCTGCTTTGGCACACTGCTCTTTGAGTTTGGAAAGTTCGGTTTTTTTCACTTTGGTATTTTTATATTTGGTGCTTCCAGCAATGAGTTTACCCGATTGTGTCTTAGCCAAAATATCAATCTCCGCGTTTTTATCCCAATAACTTCCCACCTCTACGATCGGATCTTCAATCATGAGTTTGCGCAACAGTTCAAAGGAGAGTTTTTTAAAGATAAGCTCATAAAATTCTTGTTCACGCGATGCGAATGATTTTTCAACTTCGCTGTAATCACCCTCTTTGATGGTTTTATAAAACGGAGAAACAAAGGCAAACCAAAAGCGCATAAAAGGGGTCATGAAGCTTAGTTTATCGGAGTTGTCATCGTCTATATTCACAGGGCGTTCTAACGAATATTCAAAGCGAATAAGAGCACTGTCTAAAAGTGTATCAAGGGCAGATTCACCTTCTTCTCGGCTAATGTGCGCTCGCTTAAAGGTAGAATGCACACGACGATCGCCCGTTGCCATAGCACTTAAAAGAGCGTGACTGAGCTTATTACTAAAAGTTACTTTGGCGATGTCACTATGAATGTAAGGATAATTTTTAAAAATTTTAGTTTCCATAAGCTCTAAAAGGGGCTTGTTTAGGTCGACTTTCCAGCTGGTGCCTCCAAAAACAGAAAAGTACTCAAGCGCTTTTTCAATATCATCGGCATGATTTTGAAGGTAAAAAGAGCGGAACTGGTGTAAAAGAGTAGGATGTTTTGGCATGAAAAAATACCTTTGATTGTTTTTTAACAATTATACACGAATAAAAGGATTTTAAAAGGGGCAGAAAAAGAGAGTAGTCAAAGAAGGTTTTGACTACTCCTACAGATAATAGTGTTATTTAGCGTGACTTCCATCACAAAAAGGAGCATTAGCGCTCTTTTTACAGGCGCAAAGGTAGTACTCTTTACTCTCTGTTACAGAAAACTCTTTAGGCGTAAAGACTGAACCTTTATGGCTACCATCACATAAAACAGTGCTGGCACTTTTTCCACAGGTACAGAAGTGGTAACTTTTATTGGCTTCGAGTGACATTTTTACAGGAGTTGACATTGTTTTTCCTTGGTTGATTTAGTGCATTGGCACATCAAATACCAAAACCCAAGAGGGTTTCAACGCTTTTAGTTCATAGGCTTTTTCTTCGGTGATTTGTACTTCATCTCTTTGTTCAAGTACGATACCATCAATTTCAATTTGACCTTCGACAACGAGTAAGAGTTTACCACGATTTGTGATAGAAGGCGCTATGGAAATGGTTTTACCCTCATCCAATTCAGTTGTAGTGATAAACGCCTCTTGTTTGATCGCAATAGAGTTGCCTCTGCCATCTGGAGAGATAAGCGTTACCCATTGATTGCTTTTGGTCACATCTCTAAAATCACGTTGATTGTAGAGGGGTTTCCCACCTTTTTCATTAGGATGTATCCAGATTTGAAACAGAGCAACAGATTCATTTTTTGAAGCAAATTCGGAGTGCATAACACCATCCCCTGCGCTCATGTATTGTATTTCACCTGCGTGAACTTCTCCATGATTGCCAAAAGAGTCTGTGTGAATGACTGCACCTTTTGTAACGATAGTGATGATCTCCATGTCACGGTGCGGGTGCATCCCAAAACCTTCTCCTGCTTCTACGATGTCATCGTTAATAACACGAAGCGCTCCAAAACCCATACGTTCTTTGTTGTAGTACTCCGCAAAGGAGAAGCTAAAATGGCTATGAAGCCAACCGTGTTCTGCAACACCTCTTTGGTTTGCTTTATGAATGTTCAATGCCATTGCTTTTTCCTTTACGTGTAAACTATTTTGACACGCTTGCAAAGCAAAGCTCTGCAAGCTATGTTAACACTAGGTTCTCTTCGTCAGAGAGCCCACTCATTTTTCAGTGCTTTGATTTATTTTTGTAAAATACCTTCAAGTGCTACGTCAATTTTAACCTCTTCACCAACAATTACACCACCTGTTTCAAGGGCTTTGTTCCATGAAATACCAAAATCATTACGGTTGATCTTTCCAGTCAGTCCAAGACCTACACGCTTGTTACCATATGGATCAGTAGCACTTCCGCCGTTCTCGTAAGCTAAAACAACCGGTTTGGTCACACCTTTCATGGTGAGTTTTCCGTAGGCTTTGTCACCTTTGATTTCATCAAGTACAAATGTGATAGTTGGGTACTTTGCAACATCAAAAAGATCTGCTGAGCGTAAGTGCTCATCTCTGTCTTTAATACCTGTATCGATGGTTGTCGCTTGAATCGTTCCAGTGAGAGATTTAAGCGTTTTGGTTGCTTCATCGTATACAAAACTTCCGTTAAATGTTGAAAAATTCCCTTTTACGGTTGAAATCATGGCGTGTTTGACGCTAAAATCTGCACTAGAGTGTGAAGGATCAACGTTGTAATTTCCAGCGAATAGGGCAGTTCCTGCCAACAAAGATGTTGCGAGTAATGTTTTGATTTTCATAATATTTCCTTTTTTACTAATTAGTAGTATTTGAGCAAAAAAAAGCTTGCTTACACGAAGCCTATTGCGCTTTTTGCAATTTTCGTAACAGGTCGTACATGACCACCATTTCTTCATCGGATAACATGTCAAAATAACTCTTTAGATTGGCTGCGTGTTGTCCAAACATACTGCTGATAAGCGTTTTGCCAACTTCAGTAATGCTTACGATACGCACACGGCTATCTTCAGGCGATGGAAGTGTTTGCACTAAACCATCTCTGACGAGATTTTTGACAACCACTGTGACATTGCCAGGAGTGCTCATAATAAGCTTTGTAATCTCTCCTACTTGCAAATCACCACGATGGTAAAGGACTTCTAGGACTACAAACTGGTTCATTGTTAAACCGCATTCATTGATGTATTTCAACTCTTTGTTGCGGATTTTAGTAAAGGCTCTAACAATTTGTATCCATGTTTGCATACTCTTATCAGTTCGTTCACCGTAACTTTTAACTTCAGATCTCAGTTTCATTTTTTCCTTCCTTTGCCGAAATTATATTACTAATTAGTAGTAATGTCAAGAGTAAAATTCATTTTTTCTTTAAAAGAGACAAAAATGTCATTTTTTAGAGTGGATAAAACATTGCTTTTACTTTGTTTGTTATATAATTGCGCGCCTATTTTAGGGCATTACGAATTATGGAGAAGAGTATGGAGAATGATATAAAAAGTAAATTGGAAGAGAATCTATTAACGAAGGTTTCAACCTTTAATCAATTTTTGGAGCAAAAGGTCGAGAGTATGTTGCTGAAACTGCTCAATATTGCTCGGTATATTTTTATTGTTATGATGATTGTGTACTTGGGGCAGTGTTTTGTAAGTTTAGGTTATAAAATGGTCTCTTTTACCCTTTTACAGGGCGCACTTAATTTTGATTCGATTAAGATCATTTTGACCGATAGCTTGTTTGTGTTGATTGTATTAGCGATTGTGAAAACGCTTTTTATTCAAGATGGATTTGACTATGCGGTGACTTTTCTTGAAATTTCATTTGTTGTATTGGTGCGAAAACTAATCTTGTTGGAGACTGATCCTTCTGAGACACTTCTGTTGTTAGTGCTTGGTATAACATCAGCACTTTTCTTTATTTTGATCGTCTATATCAAAGGGATGAAACATAAATGGGAAAGAGAGAAGTGCGAGCAATGCATTAAAGCAAAATAAAACGAAACTTATGTATATAAACTGTTATTATAATACTCTGTGATTTTACAGTGCTCAAAATCCCTATTTATGAGCACTGTAATACCTTTTCTAGAAATTTTAAATAAATACAAATTTCCCTTTATTAAAATCCCATTTTTATCCCAAGCTATATGTTAAAATTCAACTGAAAATAATGTTTACATTCGTGAAAGCTTATTTGATGATGGAAATAGCGTACTTCACACGTAAGGTGTGTGGTCAAGGCTATGATTTTGGGTGACGCGAGCAAAAGCGTTAACGTTGAGAGATAAATGGGATACTCATGGAAGCACTAAGCCTTTTGATTGTCAAAAGAGCTTTTGTGTCACAAAAAGTATGACACTTATCTTGCACTATCTATAACTACAGAGGAAATCTTATGACTGAACAGTTTACCCGCAGAGAATTTCTGCAGTCGGCCTGTATTACCATGGGTGCATTAATGGTGAGTACGGGTGGTGTTGAGAGCGCATATGCTGCTTCAACTACTACAGCAACATCTGATACAAAAATGCCATCATGCGATATTTTGATTATTGGTTCTGGCGGCGCAGGTCTTAGAGCTGCTGTTGCTGCAATGAAAAAAAATCCAAAACTAAGCGTGGTTGTTGTGAGCAAAACAATGCCATCACGTAGTGCAACGACGATGGCAGAGGGTGGCATCAACGGTGTTATCGATTTTAGTAAGGGTGATTCGTATGAATTACACGCTTACGATACCGTTAAAGGTGGTGATTTTCTTGTTGATCAAGACTCTTCAATCAAATTTTGTAAAGCAGCCGGTGAGGCTATTAATGAGTTAGACTATTTAGGCATGCCTTTTTCTCGTACAAAAGAAGGCAAAGTAAAAGCAAGACCTTTTGGTGGTGCTTCGAAAGTTCGTTGTAACTTCTCTTCTGATAAAACAGGACACATTGTTGCGCACACCTGTTTAGATGACGCGATCAGCAGTGGTGTTAAATTTTTAATGGATCACGAACTTCTTGATATTGGCGTTGATAACGGTAATTGTGAAGGTGCTGTACTTCGTAACATTCGTACCGGTGACATTGCTCCTGTTCGTGCAAAATCCGTGATTTTGGCAACCGGAGGCTATACACGCATTTTTTGGAATCGTACTTCTACTCCTTACATCTCTACAGGTGATGGTGTTGCAGCAGCCCTTCGTGCAGGTGTTGCATTTAAAGATCCTGAGATGGTTCAGTTCCATCCAACCGGTGTTGTTCACGGTGGTACGCTCATTACCGAAGCAGCGCGTGGCGAGGGTGGTTATTTGCTCAATAATCTAGGTGAACGTTTTATGAAACGCTATGCACCGAGCAAAATGGAACTAGGACCACGTGATATCGTTGCACGTGCGATTGAAACTGAAATCCGTGAAGGAAGAGCTTTTGGTCATGGACTTGAAGCATATGTTCTACTCGATGTTAGACATTTAGGTAAAGAAAAAATTATTAAAGATTTACCACAAATTCGTCACGTGGGTAAGCTTTTTGAGAACATCGACCTTGTCGATCAACCGATGATTATTCGTCCAACAGCACACTACTCTATGGGTGGTATTGATGTTGCGAAATTTGATGATATGTCAACACCAGTTCCAGGACTATTTACAGCGGGTGAAGCATCATGTGTTTCTATCCACGGTGCAAACCGTTTGGGTGGTAACTCACTTTCAGATGCGGTTGTAACAGGTAAAATTGCAGGCGATGGCGCAGCTGCTTATGCTAGCAAAGCAGATTTCAGTGCGGGTAAACGTCTTCATGATTTGGCATCACAATGGAATAGCCGTTTCAAAGAAGTCACCAGTGGTAGTGGCGATGCAAAACAGATGTATGCTATTCGTGAGGAACTTGGTGCACAGAACTGGGATAATATGGGTATTTTCCGTACACAATCTAAACTAACCTCTTTAGGTGGTAGTTTAGAAGAACTTCAAGCGCGTTACAATGCTTTACGTATTCCAAACCCAAATCCAGTGTATAACACAGCTTTCACAGAGTATGTTGAACTAGGTAATTTATTGCTTCTTTCTCAAGCGGCGTGTTTGGCTGCGAGTGAGCGTAAAGAGTCTCGTGGTGCACACACCAGAGAAGACTTCGCTAAGCGTGATGATGCAAACTTCCTAAAACACTCTATGGTGACAATGAATGCGAGCGGTAAATTGCAAATGGGCTGGAAAGATGTTGAAATCACCCAGTTTAAAGTTGAGGAGAGGAAATACTAATGAAATTTATTATTGATCGCTTTGATGGCAAAAAAAGCTATGAGCAAACCTATACGGTGGAAAAAAAGGATATTGAAGCATTAACTTTATTAGGTGTATTGCTTTTAATTAAACAGAAACAAGATGTAACACTCAACTTTACCGCATCTTGCCGTTGTGCGATTTGTGGAGCCTGTGGTGTACGTGTTAATGGACATGCTTACATCGCGTGCGATAGTAAGATGACAGAGCTTTTTGAAGAGTATGGTGAAGCTGATGCATTCCGTATCTCTCCTTTGGCAAATTTCAAAGTCATTTCTGATCTTGTGGTTGATTGGGAACCTGCGATGGAAAACCTACGCAAAATCAAACCAGCACTCGTGGCAAAAGCTGAATTCTCAGAGAAAGAGGGCTGTCGTCAAAATCAAGAAGAGTTTGATCGCATTATTAAACAATGGGATTGTATTCTTTGTGGATGTTGTGCTTCAGAGTGTAATAAACTCACAGCAGATCATGCTGATTATATGGAACCGTTTGTCTTTACCCATGCATGGCGTGCAGCGAACGATTCACGTTCAAAAGACCCAATGATTCATGCAAAACCAGCCGTAACCAATGGTTTATGGAACTGTGTACACTGTCAAGAGTGTGCAAACCGTTGTCCAAAAGGTATCAGTTCAGCGGATGATATCGCAGGCTTACGTGCGATGGTCTTGAAAAAAGGGCTTAACTCAGGCGTTGGTCCAGCACACGCAAAATCATTCTACACAGACTTAGTCGAAGACTCAGGTCGCTTGAATGAGATTCGTCTTGCTCTTAGAACAGAAGGTGTGAGTACTGCGCTTCGTGCGGGAACTGCCATCACACTTATGCGTGCAGGTAAAATGAACCCACTGGAAGTATTTGGTGGACATACGATTGAAGGTCATAAAGACTTAGTAAAAATGATTGAAGCAGCTAAAGCTGCAACGAAGGAGTAACGTATGCAAAAAGAATTCGCTTTTTTCCCTGGTTGCGTGCTTACTCAAGCTGCAATTGAAGCCAAAATGGCTATAGAGGCTATTGCCCCAATTTTGGGAATCACACTTAAAGAGATTACTGGATGGAGCTGTTGTGGTGCTTCTCAAGCACAAGATGTTGATCCATTAGCAACGCTAGTCGCTAATGCTCGTAACCTTGCACTTGCTGAGAAAATGAATTTGCCACTTCTGACAACATGCAGTACCTGTTTGTTGATGCTAACCCGTGCAAAAACACAATTGGATAACGGTCAAAAAGAGCGTATTAACACGTTTCTTGCTAAAGGAAACATGGACTATAAAGGAACCAGTGAAGTGACAAGTCTTCTTTGGTTGCTTGCTCAAAATGCTGAAGAGATTAAAGCAAAAGTGAAAAAACCACTCTCTAATCTTAAAGTAGCTGTTTTTTACGGTTGCCACAGTGTAAGACCTCAAAAAGATCTTAACTTTGAGAGTTCAGTGAATCCAACAAGCTTTGAAACGGTTGTTAAAGCACTAGGCGCACAAGTAGTGCCTTTTGAAAAACGTTTGGATTGTTGTGGTTTCCACGCTGTTTATCCAGCGGAGAAGTCAGTTATGAAAATGACCAGTGGCATTGTCAACAGTGCGGCTGAGTCAAAAGCGGATTGTGTTGTCACACCATGTCCTCTTTGCCAAATGCAATTAGACATCTACCAAGATGACGCACAAGCAACAACAAAATCAAAAGCGCGCGTACCGGTTATTCACTTATCTCAATTGGTAGGTCTAGCTCTTGGTATTGATGCGAAGAAACTTGGACTTGATTATAACGTCATTGATGCGAGTAAATTAGCATAATGATTTAATAAGAGATGACGTCCTATGACGTCATCTCTTGCCTTTTTTTCTATGTTAAATAAACAGATTTCTCACGCACCTTTGGTGTTTTCCTGTTAGACTAAAACTCTTCTATTTTCTTCTTTTTTCACATCATCAAAATTGTCGAGGTAGTCAAGGTACGCGACTAGGTATTTTCGGCTTATGTCAAAATGCTCTTTAAAAGCTTTTATGTCGATGCCTTCTTCTTTGCGCATAATGTCTCTTAAATGCGCCATCATAGCACTTAATGCGGTGCTTGTGACAAAGAGGTTGTGCTCTAAGCGTACGACTTTTTTAGCACGTGTGAGGCTTTTCAGTGCGTCATCGCCCATTTTTCGGTCAATGTCAAGCTCATCGTAGATGTTGTAAGGTGCATCGGGAGTAAATTCGGCTTCCAGTAAAATAGTGTAGAGTTTATCTTCAATAAGCGTTTCAATATTCTCAATGTCGATTTGCGCGTTTTTATAGATACCATTTATGAAGTCTAATATGCCTTCATCGCAAAGCTTTTGCAGAACGCTTTCCACTAAAGCGACACTTGCCCATTTGAGTTTTAACGAGAGAGAATTAGCCGAAAGTAGGGCATACGCATTTTTAGCATAAATCGCTTGAACGATGCGCGTTAACTCCTCTTTCATGCTTATGGGGTAAAGTACCAAGCCTTTTTCATCGACAAAAACATCGCTTATTTCATTGGCAATAATGATGGCTTCTTCATGGTTCAGACCAAAGCGCTGGTTGGAAGAGATAAGCCCAAAACCGTGTTTATGCATCTCGACTAAAATGGTAAAAGCGCTCTTAAAATCTTTGCTATCCAATGCTTTAAGAAGTTCTAACTTCACCTTTTTTTTCATCGGGTCATTGATGGGGTTTAGGATGCGTCCACCACCGATGGTGCGACCACTAGAGCAGATGATGAAAGGTTCATCATGGACTAAAAAGAGTTTGTGGTTAAACTGTAATTTGGCATAACCTTTGTCTGCTTTGTCTTCATTTTCATAAAATAAAATGCGCGATTCGACTTGTTTGGTTCCGACATAAAGAATAACTTTACTGTTATGTTTAAGGGTATGTCCGCCAATACTCTCAACCCAAACATCCGCAACATCAAAGCCACGAATAAACCCTTTTTTGCACAGCAATGCCCCTTTTTCAAAAGAGGTTTTTTGCGCATTTTGAAGGTTGATGGCGGTGCGTTGAGACGAAACAGCCGTTTCAACATCGTGGTCATGGACTTGAAGGTTGCGAATCACAAACTCTTTTTCTAATTCAGGTGCAAAAAGTTTTTCACCGATTTTAATCGTTCCATCTAAAACCGTTCCTGTAACAACGGTACCCGCACCTGCAATGGAGAAAGAGCGATCGACGTAGTAGCGAAAAAGACCGTTACTTTTTTTAGGGATAGCAGGTAGGGCAAAAAGGGCATTTTTGAGTATTTGAATGCTTTGTGGCTCATACACACTTACGGGAATAATTTCGGATAAGTGAAGGTTTTTAAGTGTCTTAAAATGCTCAGTAATTTCATACTTACGCCCTTCAATGACAGTTTCTGTTGCGAGGTCTTTTTTGGTGAGCGCAACGATAATATTTTTGACATGTAAAAGGTTTAATATCTCTAAATGCTCTTTGGTTTGAGGCATAATGCCTTCATTGGCATCAACGACAACCAAACTTGCATCAAAACCAAACGCACCTGAGATCATGTTTTTTAAGAGTTTTTCATGCCCTGGAACGTCAATAAAGGCAACATTTTTTGCCTCATTTTGCATACTGGAAAAACTGAGGTTTATGGTGATTCCTCGGCGTTTTTCTTCTTCTAAACTGTCCCCCTCAAAGCCTGTGAGTGCTGTGATAAGAGCGGTCTTTCCATGGTCAACATGACCTGCGGTTCCAACGATAATATATTCCATTATTTCTTGCCTACAATAGTTTCTATGATGTGAACGAGTTTCTCTTCTACACTGGGAAGAATCGTGCGAAAATCGAGTAAAAATTGGTCATTTTCGATGCGTCCAATGACGTGCGATTCTCGAAATTTCTTCTCCAAAAGGGTTGCTTTTCCTTTGATGTGTAACGTGACAGTGGGAAAGCGTCGATTAGGAAGGGTGCCACCACCCATATAGGTTTCGCTTGGTACAATTTCACATGCCCCAGCACCGATTTTTTCTTTGACCCTTGCAGCGCGTTTTGTCAGTTCTTCGACACTTCTAAAAAGAAGCCAAAGGGTAGGAATCTGTTCCCACTCCTCTTTGAGGTAGGCTTTAATACTCTCTTCAAGAAGGCTAAGGGTGATTTTATCGACTCGCAGCATTCGAAGCAACTGGTTCTTTTTAAGCTTGGCGATCAAGTCTGCGCGTCCTGCGATAATACCCGCTTGAACACTTCCAAAGAGTTTGTCGCCGCTAAAGCTAATCAAGGACGGAGAACACGCCAAAATCTCTTCAAGTGAGTGTTCACGGTTGCCTAAGTTGTAGGGTAGTTTTGGTACATAACCGCTACCAAGGTCGTAGTAGTCCAAAAGGTTGTTTTGACTGGCTACTTCTTTGAGCTTTTCATAAGGTACATCTTCGCTAAAACCTTCAATGGAGAAGTTGGATTGATGCACTTTCATGAGCATTGCCGTATTTTCGTTGATGGCACCCTCGTAGTCGTTTATTTTTGTTTTATTGGTGGCGCCTACTTCGCACAAAAGAGCTCCGCTTTGCTTCATTACCTCAGGGATACGAAAACTTCCACCAATTTCGACCAATTCGCCACGAGAAACAACGACTTCTTGGTTCTTAGCAAAGGTATTGAGGATTAAAAAAACGGCGGAGGCGTTGTTATTGACGACCAACACATCTTCAACATTGAGAAGCTCTTTGAGGTGCGTACTCACATGTTCATAGCGCTCCCCGCGACTGCCCATCTCTAGGTTATACTCTAGATTTGAGTAGTTGCAGATAACCTCACTGGCACGATCCAATAAGGTTTTGGAGATGAGGCTTCTGCCCATATTGGTATGTAAAATAACACCTGTTGCGTTGATAAGGGGTTTGAGCGAAGCCTGAAATAGGGCATCATAGGCTTTTTTGATTTCACGCATCAAAGCTTCTTCATCAAAACTCTCCATCTCATGGCTTAAAAGTGTTTGGCGAACTTCTTCGATTTTTGTGCGAGCGATTTTCATCACTAAAGTTGCATTACAGCCTTCAAGAAGAGGATGTGTAAGGCATTTGTCAACTTTTGGGAGTGATCTTAATGTGTTCATGCGTTCTCCGGAAGCGGAAGTTTTGTCTCGTCAAAAAGGTATTTTTTGTTTTGGATCTTTGTGAGAATGCCTTGATCTCCTAGCTGTTTGAAAAGCTTGATGACGGTAGGTTTACTGACATCGACTTGTTCCATAATCTCACTGTAAGAGTAGTTAAGCATGTTCTCATTGTCTAAGTTTTTGATAATAAAACGAATAATTTCCACTTGCTTACTGTCCGTTACTGCCGAGATAGTTTTAATAATGTTGTAAGAACGCTCAATCTCTTTGGCTTGTATTTTTGGGAGTAAGACATCATGCAGTGAGTTTAAAAGCTCTTTGATGTTAACAGGTTTGATGATGTAGTTATCGACATGCAGTTTAATGGCATCAAGCAAATATTCTGTATCGGTGAAAGCCGTTGTCACAATGGACGGTATTTCAAGCTCAAGGTTGTTCTTAACCGTGCGTAGGAAATCGAGTCCATTGCTGTATTTGAGGTGAATGTCGGCGATAATGACATCAATTTTTTCATTTTGGATGATTTGCATGGCTTCATCAATGGTTTGCACCGGATAGATCTTTTTTACAAAGTCTTCTAACACCGAGGTCGTGTGTTTCAGTAGATCTGCCTCATCTTCGATGTAAAGAATCGTAAAACTACCGAGTAATTCAAAATTGCGCTTGTTCATCGTCATCACCCTCATTGGTATTAATGTAATTTTTTGGTATTTCTATCGTAAACATGGTACATGCCCAAAAAAGTTTAGTGCTTAATTTATGGCGAATATTTTTACAGGTTATCTTTCCATGCATATGTTTTTCAACCATCTGTTTAGACATATATAGCCCAATTCCAGTACCTACACTCTTATGTTTCGTCGTAAAATAGGGGTCGAAAACTTTGGGTATTATATCACTTTTTATACCGCCACCATTGTCGATGACATTGATAAAAATGCTCTTCTCATTTTGCTTGGCAATAATGTGAATAATCTTGTTTATCTGGTCTGTTTTACTCGCCAAAATATCTTTAGAATTACCAATGAGGTTAAGCAACACGTGAATAAGCTCATTTTTGAATCCAAAGACTTCAAGATCATCTTTGATGAAAAGCTCCAATATAATCTCTTCTTTTTCAAGCTGGTACTTGGAAAGATCGACTGCTTTTTGAATGACCTCTTTGATACGGAAGGCTTTTTTACTTTTGTTGGGGTTGAAGAAGGTTCTAAAATCTTCCAAGGTATCGGACATATTGGAAGAGAGCAGTTGCGCATCTTTGACACGTGAAGAGATGAACGCTTCATCGAGTTTTTTAGCTAAGAATTTACTTTCAAAACTTTGAATAATCATCATTAAAGAGCCAAGCGGTTGCCGCCATTGGTGTGCGATGTTTTGAAGCATCTCACCAAGACTTGCAAGCCTTGCTTGTTGGAACATGATGTTGTCTTTTTTACGGCTGTTCTCAACTTCACGCCTGATGCGAAGTTCCAGCGAGTCATTGAGATCGCGTAGTTCTTTGGTTTTGATTAAAATATTTTCTTCAAGGTAATTATGCAAATTTTTAAAATGGTTGATGATGATGAGTAGTACCATGGTGATAAAAAAGAAAATGAGACCTATGAGAAGAATGAGCATGACGGTACTGGTTTGAAAAAGGCTGTCATTCACCTGTTTTTCGGTAATAGCTTGTTTGAGATGCGTGGTGATGAGGCTTGAAAGGTAGATGTTCAGGGAGTTGGCTTCCAGTATAATATCATCAATTAAAAACGTGGCTTCTTCTGTTTTGGAGTATTTTAGAAGATCCAGCATAATGTTGATTTTTGTGTCAATGCTTTGCATTTTCACACTTATTTTTTCCACAATACCCTTCTGGAAGATCGTTTTTTCGGGAATTTCAGGCGTAACTAAAAAAAGACTAAGCCAGCGACTTGCAAAATAGGGAAGCCCCCCAATCTGTCGATTGGTTGCAAACTGATAGCTGTTCCATTGTTTGTGAATAATCTGCTGTGTCAGAAAGATGACCTCTATAGCATCGTTATTACTGATCTGTTTTTCATGTATATCGCGCAAGGTTTCTGCAATATTGACACGGTAGTTATCTTTAATCTCTTCTAAATCAACTTGAGGTTGCGTGTGTTTCTGGAACAGGGTTTCATAGTCATATTTGAGCGCAAAGATGGAGACAAACATCAAAAAGCCAATGGTCATGGTTCCACTGAGAATGATAAAAATGAGAATCTTCGTTTTATTGGAAAACTTGATGGTTTCGAGTTTTTGGTTAATAAATTGAACAAATGTCATCTTAATACTCATACTTTTGAATAATCTCAAATTTGCCATTGACGTAGTTTGAGAGATAGACTTGGTTTAAAAGTTGTGCATTGTGGTAAACGAGGGGAATGTTATCCAACGTTTGAGGTGCTATATGCTTGAGTTTGTCCAAAAATTTACTGGGTGTAATGATTCCATTAATCGCTTTAAGTGCCGTTACAACTGTTTTTGCGGCAAGATATGCTTCATAAGAGACCAAAGAAGGTTTCTCTTCAGGATAGTAAAAAGCAAGATTTTTAAGATACTCGGTTGCTTCTTTGGAATAAAAATCATCATAAGAAGGGACGGTTTGTGAAAACAAGATGTTATCGCCTTTCCCATGTAATTCACCCATTAAGGCATCTGCATTCACAAAAGAGATAGGACAGAAAATCATTTTTGAAGGAATTTGTTCTTTCACTTTTTCAATAAAGCGTGCCGTGGGTTTGTAAGAGCCTACTAAGATGATAGCCTCGGGTTTTGCTGTCTCAATTTCATGGATGGCATGACGAATAGAGAGGGTATTGCGTTTGTATGTACCTTCTGCACTTAAGGTTAGGTTGCGTTTTGAAAGCGCATTTGAGAGTGCGATATAGCCCTCTTCACCGTAATCATCGTTTTGGTAGAAAATGGCAAAACGGCTAATATTTTTTTGTTTGGTAAGATACTCAACTAATGCATCGAGTTCTTCAGTATAGGAACTTCTAAAATTGATAATATTGGGTGTGTCTTTTGTACGAAGAAAAGAAGCCCCCGTGTAAGGTGCAATGAAAGGTATATTGCTTTCCGCAATAAGAGGCATAACACGTTTGACTGTGGGTGTTCCAACAAAACCAAAAAGTGCGAAAACGTCATCTTTGGTGATGAGCTTGATGGTATTGCTAAAAGTGTTTTCTGGTTCATATTTATCGTCATATTGAATAAACTCTATCTTTTTACCTTGCACACCACCTCGGGCATTGGTGTGACTAAAATAGGTATTAGCACCCACTACAACATCCTTACCTAAGTGGCTATTGATACCTGTAAGCGGTAAAGAAGCTCCTAAGATAATCGAGTTTTTTTCCATACTTTTGTAAGAAGCGGTAAAGAAAAAGAAGATTACCGACATGCATAGGGCTAAAAAGCTCACAATAAGAAAGTTTTTGTTTACCAAAATGAATGACCTTCACTAGTTGATGATAGTTATTATAGCCTAAGAAGATTAACGCAAGCTATAGTGATAAAAGAGCCTTGTCAAGCATTGTATATTAATGTATATAACGCTTGACAAGCGGATAAATTTACTCTTGTTAAGAGCCATTTAATCCAATTCATTTTACAATATCGGTAAATACTTATTTACCACTTAATGGATGTAAAATGCAAAAAGAGTACGTTTTCTACGATACCGTTGGTATTGATTTCCCTCTTAACGAAGCGATAGAATTGGTTAAAAGCCCATGTTCTGGTGACTTTTTGGTCTCAAACCACCCTGATGCAGCAGCAATTATTTATGCTCCTGAGATCAATTTCTACCTTCAACAATCTCGTGATAGTATCGCTCAAAAGATCACTAATATAACAAAACTCTATGCTATTCGTGCCCTTGGATTTGATTTTGCGCAAGATATGGACTATTCTCAAGAAGTGGGGGGCAAAGTTTTAATCGTCACTGACGATGAAAACCACGAAGCCCTTAAAGAAGAGTTGAGAGATGAAGATTTTACGGTCATGTTACTTTCTCCTTCAATGATTTTAGATGTCAATGGACACATTGGAAATTTACATGTAACGCTCAAAAAAGAGGGTGAACTCCTTGATCTTGAGTGCGACCAGATTATTTGGTGGAATGCTCCCCTCTTTGCGATGAAACAAAGTGGTGTGTATGACGCTTCATTGATTGGGCTAGACGGTGCACTAAAAAAACTTCGTGACAACAGAGGCGAATACCACTATAAAAACTTTATTAACTACGATCCTTCCATCTGTCAGTACCATGAAAGACGCGTTGAAATTTGTGGTAAATGTGCTGAGGTTTGCCCAACGGTCGCTATCTTAAAAGAAGATGAAGAGAAGCATTTGGCTTTTTCGCACATTGACTGTCATGGTTGTGGTGGTTGTATCAGCGTTTGTCCTAGTGGAGCGCTTGATTATACACAGATGCCACGCATTGCTTTTTCGCATTTGAGTGAGTATTTTAAAGGCGCTGTTTCATTGATTATTCCACATAAAATGGATTTAGGGTTGATTGATATTCCTTTAAAAGAGGGTGTGCTTCCTTTGATGATTGAAGGTGAAAAATACCTCCATGAAGCCCATCTTTTAAATCTGCTTCAAACCAGTGGCAATCCGATTATTTTTTATACGGATTTTATCTCTAAAGGTACGGGCGATGTTATTCGCATTATCAATGAAATTTTTGAGAAAAAATACCACAAAAAAGCGATTTATGTCTGTGAAGATAGTGCTGATTTAGCGCGTATTTTTGAAAGCTTAGAGAGTTTATCTGAATGTATGTACGGTATCAATGAAGAGGGGCTTCGCAAACGTGAGATATTCTCGGCACGCCTTTCTCATTTGGTAGGTGACGAAGATTTGGGCATGGTTAAAGCGGGTGAGCATGTGCATTACGGTGATATCAAAATCGATGAGAGTAAATGTACATTGTGCCTTAGCTGTGTGGGTGCGTGTAACGTACGTGCTTTGACCGCTCATCCAGAAGACAATTCGCTTCGTTTTAATGCTTCTATTTGTACAAATTGTACCTATTGTGAAGTGACTTGTCCTGAAAAAGATTGTTTAATTGTCGTGCGAGATGAAATTAGCTTGAAACCGAGTTGGTTTTCTCAACGCATTATGGCAAAAGATGAACTTTTTACCTGTGTTGAGTGTGGAACGCCATTTGCGACCGTTAAAGCGGTTGAAAAAATTGCAACGATGATGAAACCGTTGTTTGGAAATGATGACGTAAAACTACGAACACTGTACTGCTGTGCAGCGTGTAAACCCAAAGTAATGTTTAAAGCTCACATGGAAAATGAAAACAAAGGACTCAGCCTATGAATAAAGAGGCAATTAATAAAGCAAGAGCCGTTTATTACGGGCTCTTTGCCTCACTTTTAACGTTTTTTGATAACGCAAACGATCTTAACGTCATTCAGAAGACGATTGATGTATTAGCACAAAACCCTTTGGACGAAGAGAGTAAAGTTGCGTTTAGTAATATGCAAAATTTGCTTATTGAAGGAGGCTATAATCTTCTTAAAGAGGAGAGCGATACAGTCTTTTTTAGCCCCTATTCAGCGTATATTCCCGTCACAGCTTCCTTTTTTGTTGAAAATAGGGATGATGGTAAAATGCGTTTGGAGATGGTCAATTATGTGTTCAGTTCCAACTACAGACGTGACAGTGATAAGTTCAAAGAACTTGAAGATCACATCGGTTTCATTGTACTTTTTATGCAAAAGATGATCGAAGAAGAGTTGAGTGGTAATGAAAAGAGTGCTCAGCTTGTACGTGAGGTTTTTGTTAACATTCTGAACCCTTTTGTGGATGATTTTATTGCTGCATTGTATGCCCATGAAGATAGCCACTTTTATCAAAATTTAGCTGTGATTATGCAGTCTTTCATGGCGCTTGAGCGACTCTATTTGGATGTAAAAAAACCAGTCAAAACCAACGAAGATGAAGCGCCTAAAATCTTTACCAAAGAGCTTAAAAAAACACGTAAACCGATTACTCCAAGACCAAAGAAAAATATGGAAGAGTTCGTACTTTAATCTTTACGCCTTTACAGCAAAGCTTTAAAAGCTACGCTAACACTGGGTTTTCCAAGACGGAAAGCCCATGCACCTTTAGTGCTTTAAGTTCTATTAATATGCTAATTTTGCATAATTAAAATCTTTACATTTAAAGAGGTTGAGCTAAGAAAATCACGGTTTCTTTAGCTCTCTCTTTGGTGTCCAAAGAGAAATTCTGCAAGGAGAAAATGACCATGCAAGATCAAAGAAGGAGTTTTCTTAAAAAAACTCTGGGCGTAAGTGCAGTCGTAGCCACTGTTGGTGTTAGCGCAATTGCTAGCGACAAAGGTGCTGCAACAGCAGGGAGTAACGGTGTTGTTAAGGGAAAATCGAAGAAAAAAGAGATTCTCTATAAAAAAACAGCCAATTGGGACGCGTATTATCACGCGGCAGTCTAAGGAGATTAGATGAGTAAAGAGATGTTAAAAGACGCCTCTTTGCACATGGGACGACGATCATTTCTAAAAATGGCGGCGATCGGAGCGAGTTTTGGAGCAACCAGTGCGTTTGCAACCAGCGACTCAATCAGACCAGCTACTGAAGAAGAAGTGAAAAATCCATTCCCAGGTTCAAAGAAAGTCAAAACCATTTGTAGTATTTGTTCAGCAGGATGCGGAATCATCGCTGAAGTTCAAAACGGTGTTTGGGTACGCCAAGATGTAGCACAAGATCACCCAATCAGCGAAGGTAGCCATTGTTGTAAGGGCATTGACCAAATTGATTTGGTTAAGAGTTCACAACGTATTAAGTATCCTCTCAAAAAAGTCGATGGAAAATGGCAACGTATCAGTTGGGATCAAGCCGTTAACGAAATTTCAGACAAGATGCTTAAAATGCGCGCCGAAAATGGTCCAGATATCGTAGAATTTTTAGGTTCTGCAAAATTCAGCTTGCAACAGGCTTTCTATTTTAGAAAATTTGCTGCAATGTGGGGAACAAACAATATTGACCACGTAGCTAGAATTTGACATAGTGCTTCCGTCGCAGGTGCTGCGAATACATTTGGATACGGTGCTATGACACAACAATTTGGTGATGCGGTTAATGCAAAAGTCATTATGATGATTGGTGCAAACTCAGCCGTTGCAAACCCTATTGGATTTAAACACTTCTTACAAGCAAAAGACAGAGCTGGAACTAAATTGATCGTTGTTGATCCAATTTACACCAGAAGTGCTGCAAAAGCGGATCTCTACCTACGTATTCGTTCAGGTACAGACATTGCCTTTGTTTACGGTATGCTTCACATCATCTTTAAAAATGGTTGGGAAGATAAAGAATTTATCGACACACGCTCTTATGCAATGGATCAAATCCGCGCAGAAGCTGCCAAATGGACACCAGAACTCACTTCTGATGTTACAGGCATCCCAGTCGATCAAATCATTCAAGCAACAACACTGTTTGCTAAAAATACTCCAAGCGCTATTGCATGGTCATTGGGTATTACACAACACTCTGTAGGTTCTTCTAACACCAGAATCCTTCCCGTTTTACAAATTGCTCTTGGCAATATGGGTAAAAAAGGTGGCGGACTTTACATCATTCGTGGACACGATAACGTTCAAGGTGCAACCGATATGGGTAACCTTGCAGACTCGCTCTCAGGCTATTATGGCTTGGCTGATCCTGCTTGGAAATACTTTGCGGAGTCATGGGGCGTGGATTATGAATGGCTTAAAGGCAGATTTTTTGATAAAAAATGGATGAATGAACCAGGCTTCTCATTAGCAAAATGGTGGCAAGGTGTTCTCCAAGAAGAAAAAACATATTCATCAAGTCCGATTCGTGCTGTGTGGATTCAAGGAACGGGAATTACCTCTATGTCGCAACAAGCGAAGATTAAAGAGGCTCTCGATAAAGTTGATTTAGTGGTCATTGCAGAACCATTTGTCAACGAAGCAGCTGTTCTTACAAGTCGAAAAGACGGCATTTACATTCTTCCTGTTGCTACACAGTTTGAAAGTGAAGGAACGGTAACTGCTACGAATCGTTCATCTCAATGGAGAAGCAAAGTTGTTGAGCCTCTTTATGAGAGCAAAAGTGATGAAGAAGTCATGTTTGCTTTCGCGAAGAAATTTGGTTTTTATGACCAATTTGTTCAGGGTATGAAAATGGATATACGAGAAGGCAAAGTCGTTCAAGTTAAAAATGACTTTAAATGGCCAGATGATGCGGTTCGTGAGATTGCTCGAACGATCAAATCCATTGGTCTTAGTGGTTGGACTCCTGAGCGATTACGAAGCCATCAAGAGAACTGGCATATGTTTGATCCTGTTACCCTAGAGGGAAAAGGACCGATGAAAGGTCAGTATTACGGTCTTCCATGGCCATGTTGGGATGATAAACATCCGGGTTCTCCGATTCTTTACCGTCGTGATGTACCTGTCGCTGAAGGCGGTATGGGCTTTAGAAATCGCTTCGGTTTAGAGCACAACGGTGTCAGTCAACTTGCGGATAAGAGCGTTACTGTTGCGGGTTCAAAAGTGGAGGGTGGTTATCCACAACTTACCAAAGAGAACATCGAAAAAGTCCTTGGCATTACGTTAAGTGAAGACGAAAAAGCGAAAATGGGTGTGAATTGGTTGATGGACTTTAGCGGTCTTATTCAGCAAAAAGCCCGTGAAGCAGGTGTTTGTGTGTATGGTAATGCAAAAGCACGTACGATTGTTTGGGAATTCCCAGATCCTGTGCCATTGCACCGCGAACCACTTCACTCACCACGTTGGGATTTGGTTGCGAAATATCCGACCTATGAAGATCAACCGAAAAATTTCCGTGTTGAAGTTAAGTTCAAATCAGAACAACAAAAACAAGACTGGTCAAAAGAGTTTCCAACCATGTTAGTTAGCATGAGGGTTGTAAACCTCTCCGGTGCTGGTATGCTTGAGCGAACGAGCAAATACCTCTCTGCAATTACGCCAGAGATGTTCTGTAACATTCACCCAGACTTGGCACTTAAACATGGCATTAAAGATCGTGATATGATGTGGATTCATGCCCCTCATGGCACAAAAATTAAGGTTAAAGCGTACCACAATCACAGTGTTACGGCAGATCGTATTTGTATGCCGTATAACTTTGCGGGTGTATTCCAAGGTATTGATTTGAGTGCAAATTACCCAGAAGGTACGAAACCGTATGCGATTGGTGAGAGTTCAAATACCATTACAAACTATGGTTTTGACGTGATCACACAAATTTCAGAGTTCAACGCTGGTCTATGCCGCGTAGAGAAAGCATAGGGGGGTGGCCAATGAGTAATGAAATGTCAAGAATGAAATTTTACTGTGATGATCACAGATGTATTGAGTGTTTTGCGTGTTCAGTCGCATGTGCTGAGGCGCATGAACTGCCAACAGGTATTAGTCGTCGTAAGGTTATTACATTGCATGATGGTGTAGAGGGTAAAGAAGTCTCTACTTCAATTGCATGTATGCACTGTACAGACGCACCATGTGAGCAAGTATGCCCCGTAGATTGTTTCTATATTCGTGAAGATGGAATTGTTCTTCATGATAAAAATAAATGTATCGGTTGTGGTTACTGCTTGTACGCTTGCCCATTCGGTGCTCCACAGTTTCCAAGAGATGGTGCTTTTGGCGCTAAGGGAGCAATGGATAAATGTACCATGTGTGCCGGTGGTCCTTTAGAGACTAACTCTGAAAAAGAGAGACATCTTTACGGTCAAAACAGAATCGCTGAGGGAAAAGTGCCTATGTGTGCGGCGGTTTGTTCAACCAATGCACTCCTTGTCGGTGATGCTGAGAGTGTCTCAAACATTTACCGTAAAAGGGTAGCAGGTCGAGGTAAAGGTGCATAAAGGAGCAGCAATGAAAAAGTTTATAACCATGTTCATTGCACTTCTTGGTTTGGCAACAGTGGCATACGCCACTGATAGCCAAATCTGGGGCGAGATGCGCATACAAAATATCCTAGGATATGGACAAGAAGAGTCATGGAAATTAGGACCCTTGTTCACCATGTTACAGCATAAATACTTTGCATGGATATTTCTAGGTGTGTTAATAGGTGTACCTACAGTCTTTTTTCTTCATTATAAGTTTGTAGGACCCAAAGTATTTCCACACAGCCATAATAAGCATTATGCTTTTAACCTGTTCCATAGAACCGTTCACCAAATAGCAGCGGTAAGCTTTTTAGTGATAATTCCAACAGGATTTATCATCGTTTTTGGTGACTTCTTTGGTGGTGGTACTTTGGTAAGAATGGCGAAAAACCTTCATGGTTTCTTTACCATTCCTTTCTCCATTGTGGTAATCCCAATGGCGCTCATGTGGCTGAAAGAGGCACTTTTTAACTTAGAGGATGTGAAATGGTTTCTAATTCTAGGTGGGTATCTTTCTAAAGAGAAACAGATCATCAATGCAACCCAATTTAACGCAGGTCAAAAGATGTGGTATTGGGTAGCTATACTAGGCGGCATTACGATGATTTTAAGCGGTGCTTTCATGTTCTTCTTGGATTTCAAGATGGAAATGTTGCATAATTTAACAGGAATGAGTCAAATCGACCTTTTAAGAGCCGCTGCCATTTTACATAACGTGATGGGCTTTGCCGTTGTCGCACTCTTTATTACCCATGTGTATATGTCTATGTTTGCGATTAAAGGTGCGGTGCATAGTATTATTACGGGTTATGTTGAAGAAGAAGAAGTCAAGTTCCTTCACAATGCGTGGTATAAAAAGCTCAAAGATCAAGGTAAGTTTTGATGTCTATCTTTATGTACTTTCCAAGCTAAGCTTGAAAAGTTACGTTGAATAAGGCACTGAATTACCTCTTTGATTAAAGATATAAGCCCTAAAAAAGGGCTTATATTCTTTTTTACACAAAATTCTTTCTAAATTGAATGGGAGAAAATCCCGTTTCTCGCTTAAAAAAACGGCTAAAGTATGCTGCGTCATCAAATCCTAATGCTGCAGCGATTTCATTGGAATTCATACCTGTAAAACAGAGCATCCTCTTGGCTTCTACAATTGTTTTAGACCGAATATACTCACCACAGGGAATTCCTGTATACTCTTTTACGGCGAGATTGAGTGTTTTGATAGGCACTTTGAGTTTTTTTGCATAGTAGATTGGTGTGTTAACATGGTAATGACTCTCTTCTAAAAGGGCATTGAGTGCTCCAAAAAGAGTTGTTTGGGTATTTTCATTGATAACGTTAGGAAGCAGTCTCTGGACTTGAATTAAAAAAAGTTTGAGTAAGTTATTTATAGTACATTGTTTAAGTGTTTTTTGACTATCAAATTCTTCGCATAAACTAAAGAGTAATTCTTCAAATAAATGATAAGAAGGCTCTTCAATCAACATATAATCGAAATTGAAGATAGAAAGATTTTCAAAAAAAGTTTTTTCTGCAAAAATAGAAAGATCAAATCGCAATAAGAAACCATGAAATTCTTCTGTCATAATAGGAAGATGAATTTGCGAGGGAGAAAACATATAAAGAGATCCTTTTTGAATAGGATTGTCTTTAAAGTCCACTCTCATAATACCATTGCCCTGTGTCACAAAAATAATTTCATAAAATGGGTGCCTGTGAGGCAGTGGTAGTGGAGTGTCTTTGGGGAGCGCATGATGGCTAATTTGACCAATATAAAAATTTTTTTCTTCATTGGGGCTTTTAGGGTCTATATCGTGAAAAAGTTTAACTTCGGTAGTCATTTATATTTCCTAATTGTACACACAAAAGCAAAAACGATACATCTATATTACATTAGTGTATGATTTAACTAAGGTGTAATTTTTGATCTAAGCTATATTTACCAGCACCTAAAAACACAATGCTAAGTGAAACTAAAAGATAGAGTAACGGAAGTTCAATTAAAGGACCTCCTGTTTTAGCATCGAGCATTAAAAATTTATCTTCAAAGCCAAGATAAATGGCAACAATCATTGTTGTACTTAATATAAGCGCACTGATACGAGTAAAAAGTCCAGCAATAAGTAAAAAAGGGATAATAAGTTCTCCCATATAAACCCCATAAGCCAAGAATTCTGGTAGCCCAGCTTTGAGTACAAGTGCTTTAGCACCACTAATGCCATAGTTAAATTTTTTAAATCCATGAAACAATATTAAAATAGCCACACTAAGACGCAAAATAAATTTTCCCTTTTCTTCTGTCAAATGCTTCGCAAATTTTTTTCTATACCCAACATTATTTAATCCTTACATACTGTATGTAAGAAGTACAGCTACTTTGGATCAACATAAAAATAGACTTTTATATCATATTATTGTACTTTTAAGATTTAAATTAGTCTAATAGTACAATAATATGATCAAATTATAGTGCGATCATATGATAAATCCTTGACTATAAAATAAAATATAGCCATGGGTTTATCGAGTATTCAAGGAGACAGAAGAGAGGGGGCTTGGCGGTAAAAACCTCTCTTCTTAAGATAATGGGTATATGAACTTACTTTTTGATGTCGTACTTAACGGTTACTTCATCACCTGATTTGATAGCACCAAACATGACAGACGGAATTTCAAGTCCAAATTCTGTCATTTTCACTTTAAAACTACCCGAAACATGATCAAGTGTCAAAACTTCAGGTTTTAAAGTTTGTGTTCGTTCTTTATCGAGTACTTTAAAAATACCTTTGATAGTACCAGCAGCTAAATCAGCTTCGAGTAGCTTAAAAGTAATCACATTGTTTTTATCAATTTTCAATGTCTCATAAGCTTTCTCATCTAAACCCTCATCGCCACTTTTCAGTGTTTTTATTTGAACAGCGACAGTTAGTTTTGTGATTTGACTGCCATCATTTTCAAATGCAACATCGGTTTTGTTAGAAACCATTTTCCAATCATGAAGCGTAGATGTTCCATGAATCTCAATATTTTCAGCGTATACTAAGCCTGATAAAAGCAAAAGGCTACAAATCAATTTTTTCACATTAAATCCTTATAAAAAATTAGAAGCTAAGAGATGCATTGACCATAAAGCCACTAAAATCAGCTTTACCATCTTTATAGATAGAGAATTTTTCACGCTCTTGTTTGATATACTCAAGCTTTGCAACGGCATTTTTTGAGAGGAACCAACCAAGTGAAGCTTGATATTGTGTTAACTCAGCATCTCCAAGATCATTATAACTATCTTTGTAATCTTGAACAGCATTTTCATAACGAACTGCTGCCCAGAATTTATCGTTGCAGAAACGTTGAACAAGATCAACTGCATAGTGATTAACTTTGATAGATTTATCCATAGTATCACTCGCATCAATTATTTCGTACATTCCGTATAATTCTGTGTCTTTATATTTTATAAAAAGATTGGTTTTCGAAGAGAGAACGTCTGGAGCAGATGTATATTGTTGTGTACCTTTATAGTTGACATAGTTTCTCGTAGGATCCCAACCAGATGAAAGTACGTTTGTATTAGTAGTACCATAAACGTTTCTAATAACATTGCCCGCTTTATCACCCATGTATAAATCTTGTCTATTCACCCCTGAAACACTGTAAACTGATTCTGTAATTCTAAGTCTTAGATCATCAGTATATTCGTGATCAAAACCAATTTTTCCATATACAGCGTAAGTATTACTTGTCGTACCAAAGCTATCTGTTTCTGACGTATCTTGTGGATTAGCTTGACCATTTGTGATACCTGCCACTACAAAAGAGCTAATCGCAGGAATACGATAAAGAACCTCAATATGTGTACCTTGATCAGCAGCATCAACGGCTAAGTTATTGATAAAAGGATTTCTCATGACATTGGCATTATCAGTTCTTCGGTATTGATCGTCACCATAGTTAATATCATTGACACCGATTTTAATCGTTGCATCTTTCATAAATCCAGAGAGAAATCCTGGAGCAATAAAATCAAGGTTATCAATAGTTGCGTAACCACCTTTGACATAGGTTTCATTATGATGGTGAGATGCAAGCATAGTTTGCAATTTAACATTAAAACCGCTCATCACTTTAGCATTAATATCTAGATTTGCAGCAGGTAAACTTAATGCTGATTCTGTATCACCAGTTGATTTAGATACAGCATCTGTTGATGTTGTACTAAATGCATTACCATCAACGTGGCTTGCAAATTTAGAGGGACTCCATGGTTGATCTATCCCTTGATAGTAAAAAGACAAGTCAACGGCAAAACTGACTTCAGGTTTACCACTAAACGCAGAAGTATCTTTTTCTGGTTCAAATTGTTGATTAAGTTTAGCACTCGCCAAAGTGCCACAAACGACTGTACTCAAAAGTACGACAGCGAATTTATTCATAATATAATTCCTCCGAAAGTTAAATTTCAGATAAATTATAACGGTTAATATTTATTTTTAAAATGGATTTTCATTATTAAAAATTGTACTTTGCTTCCAATTGATTACGGAAATTTTTTGGAGAAACGCCAACCTCGCGCTTAAAGAAACGACTAAAATAAGCTGGGTCAATAAAGCCTAAATGGTCAGCAATTTCATTGCACGACATGGTGTCATACTTAAGAAGTCTTTTGGCTTCTTGGATTGTTTTGGAACGAATAAGTTCACTGCAATTGAATCCTGAAATTTCTTTAATGGCTTGATTCAACAGCTTCTCACTCATTTTTAATTTTTTTGCATAGTACGTTACAGGGGTTAGCTGGTAATTGTTTTCATGCATAAGGTCATTCAGTTTTGTAAATACTATATTGGTGATGTGCGATGCTTGTTTTGCAGGTAATGCTCGCTTTACGTAGATAAGTAAAATTTGAAGGAGGTTGCTTATCGTAGACTCTTTAAATGATTTTGTCATTTTAAATTCTACATGTAAGTTTTGTAGTACAGCTTCAAACATCAAAAATTCCGATTCACTTACATTAACAGTATCAAAACGAAAGATCGAAAGGTATTCAATAAAAGATTTTTCCGCAAAAAATGACATATCAAATTTAAGTAGATAGCCTTGAAGATTACATGTTTGCTCCCATCCATGAATTTGATTGGGTGAAACTAAGAAAAATGAATTTTTATGTACTTCATAACTTTGACAGTCAACATAGAATGTTCCCTCTCCTTGAGCGATGAAAAAAAGCTCATAACAAGAGTGTTTATGTCGTGGAACAGGGCTTAGATAGTCTATTTTTTCTATTCTAAAATGTTCTTCTGCAAAATTATAAATTGGAGCGGTCATAATCATTCCTTCTTAAAGTAATTCATACTAAATGCCAAAAAAGAGTTTTAATATTTTTCGCCATATCGTTCATTTAAATTTGAATGAAATGGAAGTTATAAAACCTTAAAAAATTCATATTTTGAGAAAGTATATCAGATAGTTCAGGTGTATATAAATGGATTTTATGGATAAATGATTGTACTTTTAAGCCAATAAATGGATTAAAAGTGTCTTCTAAGTTACATAAAACTTCATTATTGAGCCATTTTTTGGTGTTTTAGTGCATTATTCTACATTGGTTATCATGTGATAAAGTATTTTATATTACAAAAGTAAAATTTTTTTATGAAGTTATAGTTTACCGAATTCATAAAGTATGGTAAGAGCAAGAATAAATAATTTTTTAATATTATTATTTATTTTTTCGTCATTGTCAAAATCTTACAAAGAGACGTGGCATTTAAAAGAAGAGCAAAAAATATTCAGGTAGAAGATATAGCATAAAAAGTCGTGCATTTTGTCACTAAATATTTATCCTATTCAAAGTGTGCCGTACTCAATAGCTATTTTGGTATAAAACAGTCCGAGTTTTTCTTCTTTTAGAACTTTGAAGAGTTTTTCGCATGCTTCTTCATCGACATTCATAATGATTTCAAGTGGTTCATCGGCAAGTTCAAAAAAAGTAGAAGAGTGTAGTTTGCCATCTCTCCCAATACCTTGTGATGCTTGCAGAACCGTTACACCTTTAATTCCAATCTTCTCGGCAATATCCATAAGCCACTGGCTGATATGATCACCGTTTGCGTGTTTACGACTTTGAAGAGTTGAAAAAACAAGTTGAAAACCTTTCATAACGATCCTTTTTGAAGTAGGGTATAACTAGCAATGCCTAGAAGTGTCATCAGGATGGAGCCAATAACATGCAGAAGAGCTGCAACGATGCTCATACTAAAGCGTCCTTCTTGAATGAGCGTGACGATCTCCGCACTAAAAGTGCTAAATGTGGTCAGTCCACCCAAAAATCCAGTGATGATAAACAAGCGCCATTCTGGTGCAAGAGCGGTATTGGAAGCAAAAAAAGCAATAAACAATCCAATGAGATAACCACCTAGAAGATTGGCACTTAAAGTTCCAAGAGGAATAGTGGGATAAAGCGCATTGAGCTTTGTACCTAAAACCCAACGTAAAAGAGCACCAAATCCAGCACCTGAAAAAATGGCTACAACGGTATAAAACATCCCAAAAACCTTGTGTGGAATTTGTTGAGATTATAACATAACTCATTCAAAAGAGAGACAGGAGATGCTCATATACTACTAAATCGCTTGGTATTCTTGACAATAAAAAAAGAATCTGCTATTATTTCGTCAATTTAAAACAAGGAGGTAAACCATGAACTCTAATGATTCCCTTATTCATGGAAAGAGTACTCGTGTTTTTTGTCTGATGTGTTGCTAAAAAAACGTCTTATATCACCAATAAAATATTTTAAGTCAACAACACATAAGGAAACAAAAATGAAAAGTTTAAAATCAAACCTCTTTGGGGTAACCATAGCAGTTTTGGCGCTTGTAGCGCCTTTTATTCACGCCGCAGACATCTCTTTACTCAACGTTTCATACGACCCAACCAGAGAGTTTTATAAAGAGTACAACCAAGCCTTTGCTAAACACTGGAAAGAACTCAAAGGCGATAACGTCACCATTCGTCAATCTCATGGAGGCTCAGGTGCACAAGCTAGAAGTGTGATCGACGGACTAGATGCTGATGTCGTCACTTTAGCACTTGCTTATGATGTTGATGCCATTGCAGAAAAAGCCAAAGCGATTGATCCTAATTGGCAAAAAAGATTGACCCATAACAGCGCACCGTATACTTCTACCATTGTATTTTTAGTGCGTAAAGGCAATCCAAAAGGAATTCGTGACTGGGATGATTTAGCAAAACCCGATGTGAAAGTCATCACGCCAAACCCAAAAACTTCAGGAGGTGCTAGATGGAACCATTTAGCGGCTTGGGGCTATGGGCTTGAAAAATACGGTAGTGAAGATAAAGCCAGAGAATTCGTCTCTAAAATCTATGCCAATGTTCCCGTACTAGACTCAGGTGCCAGAGGCGCTACCAACACCTTTGTTCAAAGAGGTTTAGGTGATGTCTTAATTGCTTGGGAGAATGAAGCAATCTTGTCGATTAAAGAATTAGGCCCTGATAAATTTGACATAGTCGTTCCTAGTATCAGCATTCTTGCAGAACCAAGTGTTAGCATTGTCGATAAAAACGTAGTAAAAAAAGGAACCAAAGAGGTAGCTATTGCTTACTTAGAGTACTTGTACTCGAAAGAGGGACAAAGAATTGCTGCCAAAAATTACTATCGTCCAACGGATGTTGAAATTGCAAAAGAGACTGAGTCAACGTTTCCTAAACTTAAACTCTTTACGATCGATGCGGTTTTTAACGGATGGGGCGAAGCTCAGAAAAAACACTTTGCAGATGGTGGCGAGTTTGACAAAATCTTCGCTTCTATTAAACGATGAAATGGCACTTTAGAAAACCAAGTGTTTTGCCAGGCTTTGGCTTGACGCTTGGCTTTAGCCTGACCTACGTCACCCTTCTAGTGCTCATACCACTAGGGGGTTTGCTGCTTTATACAACGAAGCTCTCTTGGAGTGAGTTTGGAGCCGTTATCAGCGATCCTAGAGTCGTGGCTTCGTTTAAACTTAGTTTTGGCGCAAGCTTGATTGCCGCAGTGATCAACCTCGTTTTTGGACTCATCGTTGCGTGGACATTGGCGCGTTACGACTTTTTTGGTAAAAAAATTGTCGATGCATTGGTGGATTTGCCGTTTGCTCTTCCTACTGCGGTTGCAGGTATTGCCCTTGCGGCTATCTTTGCGTCCAATGGTTGGATAGGCTCACTTTTAGAGCCATTTGGCATTCAAATTGCCTATTCTAGGGCAGGTGTTGTGGTAGCTCTTGTTTTCATCGGGCTTCCTTTTGTGGTGCGTACGGTTCAGCCTGTCATCGAAGAGTTTGAAAAAGAGTTTGAAGAAGCATCCACAAGCCTAGGCGCTTCGTGGTGGCAGACGTTTAGCAGAGTCATTTTACCCTCGTTAATGCCAGCCCTTTTAACAGGGTTTGCTCTTTCGTTTGCACGAGCACTTGGTGAGTATGGTTCTATTATTTTCATCTCGAGCAATATGCCCTTTGTGAGTGAAATCGTGCCACTTATCATCGTGACCAAACTTTCGCAGTTTGATTATGTGGGTGCAACAGCGGTTGGAACGGTGATGTTACTTGCAACGTTCGTTATTTTGTTTTTGATTAATGCCATTCAGATTTACAGTCGCGAAAAAAGTTTATAGGAGAGGACGATGCAAAATGCTCACCCTTTAGAGCCAAAATGGCTTAAACCCCTTTTACTGGGTACAACGCTTCTTTTCCTAGCCATTTTTTTAGCGCTTCCTTTAGGAGTAGTTTTTAGCGAAGCCTTGGCAAAAGGGTGGAAAGTGTATTGGGCTTCTATCAGCGAGCCAGACGCTATTGCTGCGATTAAACTGACACTGTTAGTGGTGCTTGTTACGGTTCCTCTCAATACTGTTTTTGGCGTTGCCACTGCTTGGTTGATTGCTAAGTTTGAATTTCGAGGTAAAGGGCTTCTTATTACCTTAATTGACCTTCCATTTGCGGTTTCGCCTGTTATCGCAGGTTTGATTTTCGTGCTTTTATTTGGAAGTCAAGGTTGGTTTGGCGCGTGGCTGAGTTCGCATGATATACGCATTGTATTTGCCACACCAGGAATTATCCTTGCAACGCTTTTTATCACCTCCCCCTTCGTAGCGCGGGAGATCATTCCTTTGATGCAAGAGCAAGGAACGGATGAAGAAGAGTCCGCCTTAACACTTGGTGCCTCTGGGTGGCAGACCTTTTGGAAAGTGACCCTTCCTAACATCAAATGGGGGTTGCTTTACGGTGTCATTCTCAGCAACGCCCGAGTGATGGGCGAGTTTGGTGCGGTTGCCGTTGTTTCAGGTCACATCAGGGGAATGACTACCACAATGCCTTTACATGTAGAGATTTTATACGGCGAGTACCTTTTCACCGCGGCCTTTGCGGTTGCTTCACTTTTGACCCTTTTAGCACTGGTAACGTTGGTGTTAAAAAGTTTCATTGAGTGGCGCATCGGTAAAAAACGCTCACTTGCGCATTAAGGATAAACCATGAGTATTCAGATATCACATATTAACAAACGTTTTGATAACTTTACCGCCCTTGATAACATCAATCTTACCATCCCTGATGGTGAACTCGTAGCTCTTTTGGGACCTTCAGGTTCAGGTAAAACGACCTTACTTCGCATCATTGCAGGACTGGAAGAAGCCGATAGCGGAACAATTTATTTTAATGGCGAAGATACCACCGCAACGCACGTACGCGACCGAGGGGTTGGTTTTGTGTTTCAGCACTACGCGCTATTTCGCCACATGAGTGTGTTTGAAAACGTCGCCTTTGGACTTCGTGTGAGACCCAAAGAGACACGCCCGAGCGAAGAGGAGATTAAAGAGCGTGTGCATAGACTGCTTCAGCTCATTCAACTCGACTGGATTGCCAATCGTTACCCATCACAACTCTCTGGCGGTCAACGCCAACGTGTAGCACTTGCGCGTGCCCTTGCCGTTGAGCCAAAAGTATTGTTACTCGATGAGCCTTTTGGAGCATTGGATGCCAAAGTGCGTCAAGAACTTCGCCAATGGCTAAGAAGCTTGCACGATGAAATTCACATCACCAGTGTATTTGTAACCCACGACCAAGAAGAAGCACTCGAAGTCTCCGATAAAATCGTCGTCATGAACCAAGGGAAAATCGAGCAAATCGGTACTCCCGAAGAGGTGTACGACAGACCTGCCAATCCATTTGTCTATAGCTTTTTGGGCAATGTCAATCTCTTTCATGCCCGCGTGGAGCAAGGCTCTTTGCATCTTGAAAACACAGAACTTAACACACCAGATCTAGGAAGCTCTAAAGAAGCATCACTCTTTGTTCGTCCGCATGAGATCAACATTAGCATCGACAATGTCCTTGGTGGCGGTATTGAAGCAAAGCTCATCGGATGGAGATTGGTAGGCCCTCGTGTACGTGTTGAGCTTGAGACACTACACGCACATCAAAGAGTTGAGGCGGAGATTTCTAAAGTTGAGTGGCAGACGATTAAAGCGCATGAAAACGATACTTTATTTGTTCATTTTTCCAATGCACGCATCTATACGAATGAGGCTTCATGGAATGATTATGTCATCTAAAAGCGTTCGGAATTGACAGACTATAAGGCTTTGGAGTAGCATTTTGCTATCTTTAATTCCAAGGAGCTTTACCATGAAATACGGCGCTAGAAATGAGATTACTGCAACGGTTACAAAGATTAAAAAAGGTGAAGTAATGTGCCAAGTCGATGTGGGTGAGATCATCGCTAACAAAATGAGCTCTGTTATGACTATGGAATCTATCGAAGAGATGGGACTCAAAGAAGGCGATAAAGTAAAAGTGGTTGTTAAAGCGGTAAGTGTTTTACTTATCAAAGAATAAAACAAAGAAGAAATGCCCTAAAGTAGGGCATTTTATTTTAAGCGACGTTCCACAAAACCATCCCTTTTTCGGCTTCTGTGGTTACGTGTACTTTATCGTCCTTTAGAAACGATACTAAAATAGATTCGACAATCTCTTCATTTGGTGATATCTCTTTGCGTTTTAGCTGATCATAGGCATACTCTTTTGCCTCATCAAAAGTGTAGGTATCGATCCATGAAGTTTCAAAAAAATCGCTCTCAAATGGAATGTTTTTCTCTTTTAAAATCTCAATAAATTGATTAGCTTTGATACAGCCTGCGGATGCACAATCCTCTTCTTCAAGTGTATGTGCTTTTACCAGTGCTTCAACCAGTTTATTGATACGGTATTTTCCCCAGCCGACATAAATACCTAATCCCGTAGTTGCTCCAAGCATTTTTTCAATTTTTTGTAGATCACTAATAGCAGGTGTCATTGAAGCGATAACAATGTCATATTTTTGGTTTAATGGAAATGAATCCCAATCGCTTTGGTGTGTAGAAACCTTAGCACTAAGTCCGTGCTCTTTGGCATCTTCATTAAGAGCTGCTAGCATACCCTCTGAGATATCCATAGCAGTTACTTGTGCACCCTTTAGTGCCAAAGGAATGGCGATAGTTCCCGTTCCTGCACCAATATCCAAAATAGAAGCACCCTCAAAGGAAACATTTTTATTTTGGCACCAGTTTAAGATGTGATTGACATCTTTGCTCATTGTTGTATCGTTAAAGCGTGGGTAACGCTTCGCCATATTGTCCCAAAAGTTAAAAGTAGGTTCCATTGAAGTATCCTTTAAATCGTTATATACATGAAACTATAACGAAATTTAACCACATATACAAGAGAGCGTTGGTTAAATTTGAATCATTGTATGGTATTGGCTTGGTTTTGCAAAGGAGCGGTTAATAGAAGCAATATTTAATTCGCTCTCATAAAACTCCTGATAGAAACATTTTGCTTCGTGTAAAACATCAAAATGATACAGCTCAGGATGCAGCATGTTTGCAATGTGCATTAAACCTAAAATCCATCTTGGGCTCCCAAAATCAAAGCAAGGTGCAAGGTGCGTATAGATGCGTTTATGTGCAATTGCATTGACAACAATGCCTTGCTCTTCACAAAAGGTGTAAAACTCATCCAACGGGCAATCCAAAAATGACGAAATAAAAATAACATCTGGATTGAGTTCGTTGAGTGTTTGAACCGAAATTTTTCGCCCTGGTCTTCCTTTGAGATTCAGGGTTTTGTTGATACTCATACCACCAGCCATCTCGACCAATTGATTTTCAAGGCGCTCATCTTCAAGGGCAAACAAGGGCTTACCCATGACATAATATACCCGTGGTTTGGTCTGAATCTTTGGCAACTCTTGTGTAATGATGGCAATTTTTTCTCGCATATAAGCCAGTAGTTTTTCAGCCGTATGTTCTTGATGTGTCATTTTGGCAAGATACTCAATGGTACGTGCATAATCGTCAAAGTTTTGAATGCTTACATGTAACTTTTTCAAACCATCATTTTTTAAAAGTTCTTCCCAACAAGCGGTGACATCCTTTTGCTCTTTGACGCCAAGCGTTGCGAGTGTGCCTTCGACAATCTCCAAAGCTCTGGTAAGTGGGTAACCGCCTTCAAAACCATCTTCATCAAACATTTTCGTGCGAGGCTCTCCTACAATAGGGAGTAAATGATGGCAGTGTGAGCAAGTATTATTCTGATAATTGTGGCTAATCGTTCTTAATTTTGAGCCCATAGGACCGTAGAAATCTCGCTCAAAAATGAGTGCTCCACACTCGGGGCAGTAGGTGTTCAGGCACTCTGAGCCTGGTGAGTTGAAAAGATAGACATAATCAAGATGCGATACGAGCTTTTTATAAAGCTTCTCAGAGGCTAAAATGGAAGGCTCAAGGCTAATGCTGGCATCGTCAATAGGAATAAACCGCATGATTTGAAGAGGAATCTCTTTAGAGATATGCGCCAAAGTCTCAGCGATCGCTAAGACCTCTTCTTCGTTGTCTTTTTTATGAATACAGGCTACTTCAACGTGAACGCCTTTACGGTAAAACAGTTCGATATTGCGTAAAACGGGTTTGTAACTGTTCGCACCACAACTACGGTAAACATCATTGCACAACCCTTTGAGCCCAATGTTGACAAAGTCTAAATGAGGGGCGAGCAGATCAAGAGATTCGGGCGTAAAATAACCATTGGTCGAACAGCCAGTAAGCAGCCCGCACTCTTTGGCAAGCGTGCAAATTTCAAGAAAGGTGTAAAAGGAGGCGAGGGGGTCGTTCATTAAAAAAGCGATGCCATTGCACTTTTGCTCTAAAGCTTTGTTGATAATCTGCCTAGGCGATAATTTTTTAAGTGCACTGCTTTGGACATCCATCTCTTTAGCGACAACTGTTGAGATACAGCCTAAACAGTCAAAATTGCACCCAGTGGTACTAATCTGTAAAAATTTGGCGCGTGGATGAAAATGAAGTACGGGCATCGTTTCAGCCGAAATGGGTGCGACAACAAGATAGGTATTTGGAAAACGCTCAACCATCGTTTGCTCTTGGCAGGCATAGCGTCCACAAGCACCTATGCCTTTTTCTTCAACACTGCATCTTCTCTCGCAAATTGGGCAAATCATAACAATTCCTTTCCTATATATAAAAGCACCAAAGGTGCGCGGGCGCTCTGCCAAAGAGAACTTAGCATTAGCGTAGCTTTTTTAGAGCTTTGCTCTAAAAGCGTGTCTAAAACTCTAATGAAAAATAAGTTTTTAGATCCTCGTCACTGAGTACGACACCAAAAAAGAGTTGGTAAAACGCTCTTACTTTTTCTTGAATCTTATATGGATAGCGTGTCGGATAAAGCTTACTTGCAATCCAATGTGCCCCAATAATACGCATAAAAGAAGGCGGCCTGTCCGTCCAGTTAAAAGGCGATTTTGGGACTAAGTAAACTCTTTTGTTTTGAACCGCTTTGAGCATTGCCCATTTTTTATCTTCAAAAACTATTTTATAAAAGGTAGGATTTTGAACGATAATAACATCAGGATTGTAGGTTATGACTTGCTCAAAGCTTACTTCTTGAAGCCCGATAATGCTGTTTTGAACACATTTGTGGACTAAGTTTCCCCCCGCGAGCGTTAAAGGCTCAGAGTGAAACGAGATGTCACACTCCGTTTGAAGCCCAAAATCACCCTCTGCGTAATAGACTTTCGTGCGCTCTTTCTCAGGAATGCTTGCTACAAAATTTTTGAGCTCATCTAAATAGTTTTGTGCCATAGTCGCGAGTTGATTAGCACGCTCCTCTTTATGCATCACTTTACCAAGATAGCGAAACACCTCTGGGTAATTGCGCGAATCATCAATGTTTACTTTAAGAGCAGGGATGTTAATGCGTGCTAAATCTTTAGCGGTTTTTTCATTGAGAAGTGCGGTGTCCCATGTGACAATCACTTCAGGTTTAGCACTTAATATTGCCTCTAAATTAGGGATATTGTTGCCATGCCAACCACCTAAAATGGGGAGACTCATAAAATGTTTTGTTAAAAATTTGTCGCCGTTGGCGTTGTCTTGATTGGTTTGTGGAAAATTCACACCGATAAGTTTTGTATCATCAATGACATAGAGCATAAAACTAATCGGTGGAGCCGAGCCATAAATACGAGTGATATTTTCAGGAAGAACAACAGGCTTATTGTTAATGTCCAAAAATGTTCGTGACTCATTTGCACAAAGTGAGCTAAAGAGAAATAAAAAAAGAATCCAAGAGTGGCGCATCATATCTCCTTTTAAAAGTTTGCTTTGAGAGAAAGTACACCATTGATACCAGGATTGTCAGGTAAATACCATGCTGTTGAAGAGACTTTATCAAGATGCTCTCGGTATGATTTATCAAAAATATTATTCAATTCAAAGCTGAGTACAGCATTTTTCAAAACGCCCACTTTTGAGAAGCCATAGCTAATCGAAGCATTGGTAAGAGAATATCCCGGTGTTGCTATTTCACCATTAACGATAGAGACACGGCTTTGATCGTCAACAAATACCTCTTCGACTCTCCAACTTAACCCTTTATTACGCTTTTGTGCTAACGATAGAGTCAATTTTTGAGGGGCAATAAAAGCGAGTGGTGTGTTGGCGTCTTCATTTTGTCCATAAGTGTAGAGATAAGAGGCTTCGGCAAAAAGATCATTGCCAAGACCATACCCTAGCATTGCTTCTGCACCATATATGTAGGCATCATCAAGATTGGTGTATTGTTTAATTGGACGAGATGGAACTACTTTTGTTTTGTAAGCTGTTTGAATCAGTTCAATATAGTTCGAGTAACGTTGATAATAAAGCGCAGAGGTGTAGTAAAAGCGATCATATTTACCATCTAGCCCTACATCTATACCCCATACTTTTTCATTTTCCAACGTTTGGTTAGGAATTTGTGTACCATTGCTTGGGTTGTTGCCATATGCTTCATTGAAATAAGGGGTTCGTTCTGCATTGGAAAGTTTAATGTACGGTATGAAGGCAGGTGAAATTTCATAACCCGCTTTAGCACTAAATGAGAGAAGATTGTCACGTTCATCTGTGTTTATTTTTTGAATAGTATCGGAAAGTGCGCTAGGAATATAGGCTGTTAAAGCGGTTGTATTTACATTCGATGCAACATTACGTTTAACATTATCGTAGCCAACAGCAAGGGTATAGAATGCTTTATCGTATTTAATATCATCCGACAATTGTATGCCAAGATCGGTGTAATCGCCACCTTTAATACCAAAGGCATTCATCCAGCTACCCCACGCAGAACCAGACCAATTTCGCACACCATTGGTAATTTCCATTTTTGAGTAGGTTGTTGTAAGTGAGAGTGTTTGGTGTTCATCTAGCTCTTTTTTGGCAGAAAGTTTAGCCCCTTTGGTATTGCTTTCTCTAAAAAGCTCTTGATTATTGGGGGTATTCGCTTCTTTATTGGTATTGACATTGTAATGCAGATCGTTTTTAAAGATTTGAAAATCAATGTCACTCAAACCATACCATTCACCTTTTTTAAAGCCTACAAAATAGCTTTTTGCATCATCATTAGGATGATCGGTATAGTACCAGATACCACTTTGTTGATAGCGAGAAAGGGGATCGCCTGAACTACTTTTATCGCGCATAAAACGACCATAAATATAGCTATCATCGCCTGTTTTGACAGCTGTAGCAATATTGTAATGTTTACTATCGGAATCAGAGTGTAGTACTTCATCCCCTGCGCCATTTTTGTAGTTATTGTTCTCGTTGACACTGCCACTTACTGAGAGGTTGATGAATTGATTATAAAGGGTCGTTCCAATAGCCGTGGTATAGCCTGTTTCAGAAAAAAGCGATGTTTTTGCACTGATGAAACTTGATGCTTGGAATTCATCTGTAGCACTAAATTTTGGTTCTTTAAATTTGACAACAACAGCACCGTTCATTGCTCCCATGCCAACATTTGCTCCATTGGCACCTCTGTAAACATCAACTTCTTCCGCATCTATCATATTAAAAATGCTCGTAGAATCTGGATGTGCTGCATTGATGCGCATCCCTTCTAAATAAATTGGTACACCATTAACACCTCGCCCTCTAATGTAAGGTTCGGAATTGTAGTCACCTGCTTTTTTGTAGCTTATAAAAAACTCGTTTTTAAGCGCTTCATTGAGCGTTGTAGGCTGACTTGCACTCTCTTCTACTTTAATAGGAGTCTTTGTATCACGCAGAGTGAGTGGAGTTGAAGGCTCTTTCTCTCCTTCAACAGCAACAGGTTCTAAGAGAATACTTTGCGCTGCGAAGGCAGAAACAGAGCAAAAACTGATGGTGGCGATCCATGAAAGCGGGGTATTCTTCATTCTAAATTCCTTTGGGATTTGTTGTTACATGTAAAGATAGTTATGCATCAAAATAGTGTTGAATACTCTCGTAAGGATAACGTTTGAGCATTTCCATACTGGTTCGTCTATTGACCATACGCATTGAGATAGACTCAACCCAGTTCCAAATTTCGGGTAAGAGCTCTTTGGAAATATGTGTCTGTTTGAGTGCTTTTTTAAAACACATGAGCCAGATGTCACGTCCTGTTTCATTGACTTCAAATGGGAAGTGGCGATCTCTCAGTTTTGGGTGACCTTGTTTGGAAGTGTAAAGATTAGCTCCTCCTAGCATTTGCACAAAAAAGTCTTCGATTTTGGTTGTAGCTGCGATAAAAGTGGCATCATCTTGTGGGTAGAGATGACCAATTTTGCTTTTACGTACGAGATCATGGTGAATTTTAACCACTTCACGAATTTTGGCTTCGCCTATGGCCAGATAGGTTTTGTTGGAAGGGAAAAAGACTTCTGGATAGATTATGTCTATCTTTGGAGGAGTACGCCTTGGGTTCTCATCTGTTTGAGGAAACGGGGCATTTGGATCACATTCACTAAACAGTTGTACTTTAACACCATCAATCACTACGGGCATATTGTCTCCTTGTACTATTAAAATATGTAATAATTTTTAAATTAATACATTATATAAATAAAAATATAATGGTAGCAGGAAAAATAGTGCTTTTCAAGAGTAAAAGAGCATGAAATGAGTTTTCAGGATGTTTTTTATTCAAATAAATGGCTAATATTTAATCAAAATTTGACATATGGATGCGTTGAATGAGGTGGATATGACAATGAGGGAAGGCTGTTAAATGTACATTAAACGCCTAAAATAACATTCGATGCTTTGAAAAAAGCATAGGCTTCTTCATTGATTTTTAATCCTAAAGGCTCAAAAGATTCATTGGCAATCGTAGCCGTGATGGTACTTTTACTTTCAAGTTCCAAGGTGACTTCGGTGTTTGATGTATCACTTAGAATTTGGATAATTTTACCTTTTAAGAGGTTTTCACAGGCAACAGTAGGTTTTGTTTTGGAGAGTAAAACAGAGCTGGCTTTGATGATAGAAATTGCGCTCTCACCAAGGCGAAGTCCTAGTTCTTGGTAGCTGCTTTTTGTGATGCTTGAGTAAATTTTATCAGCTGCTTTTATCGTCAGTTCAATTGAAACATTAACGGCATCTTCACTAATAGCGCTGATAGTTCCTATGAGTTGATTGCGAGCACTGAGTTTTAAAGAGAGACGACTGAGTGTTTGAACAATCGTGAGAAGATCGTCACTGTTTGCAAAAAGATCTAAAAATTGTTGGTGCTTTGCTTGTAAGTTATGAAATGCTTTAATAACCTCTTCACCTTTAGCAGTTAATAAAGTTCCTCCCCCACCTTTTCCACCGTTTTTTTTCTCGACCAACGGTATATCTGAGAGGTTGTTCATGGCATCAACAGAGTCCCAAGCAGCTTTATAGCTCATCTTCATTGCTTTGGCTGCAGCGTGGATAGAGCCATACTGACGAATGTGCTCTAAAAGCTCAATGCGCCCTTTACCAAGATAGTTTTTATCGCTTTTTTTCATCCAAAGTCGTGCTTCTAACATACTTTTCCTATGTGTTTAATATGGAATAATTGAAAATAAGTATAGCACAAAAGCCGTATGAAGTATTTTTTGAATGGGGGGGCAAGAAAATACAGTGCCTATTTTTTAAACATAAAAGTAAGCTAAGGCACATATTTTACGTTGTATTTATAAATATATTGCGATATAATGCTTTTTGTTTCTTGTTGTCTGCTCTTTTTAGCTCAGTCGTTATGTATGTGCAGTATATATCGATTGAGCAAGAGGGGTTTATTGTTTTGCTATTTAAGGAGAAAAAATGCTCAGTGAAAAACTTTTATCGTTTGCTCTTCTAGGGATTGATCCCGTACTTTGGGTATTGGTTACTATGAGTGTGATAGCGGTTGGAGTGATGATCGAGCGAGCATTTGTTTTTGCACAGATTGGAACAACCTATAAAACGATGGATTATTATACATTGCGTTTAAGCTTAGAGGCACGCCTTGGTATTTTAGCAACGTTTGGAAACAATGCTCCTTTTATAGGGCTTTTTGGAACCGTTTTGGGTATTATTCAAGCATTTCACACAATAGGCTCTAGTAACGCATTTGATGTTCAGCCTATTATGCAAGGTATATCTGAAGCGTTGATTGCAACGGCTACTGGATTGTTTGTAGCTATTCCCTGTGTCATTGCCTACAACTATTTCCTCAGACGTCTCAAAGTCATATTAACGCTGAAAGAGGCACTTTTAGATGAGGCGTAACCCTACGTATGAAAGTGATATTGCCGAGATCAACATGACCCCTTTTGTAGATATTATCTTGGTAATTTTGGTCATTTTTATGGTAACCGCCACATTTGTAACGCAAGGTAAAATTCCGCTCAATCTACCACAAGCAACTTCTTCTGAGAATCGTAAAGATGATGTTAAACCTATCACTCTTTCACTGAGTGAATCGGGTGAGCTCTATTATGACGATGTCATTATTTCAATGGAAGATTTAGATACTAAGGTTGCACAGATTAATCAGAGTGATCCTCATATAGTAATTCGCAGTGACGCTAAAACACCGTTTGAATATGTAGTCAAAGTAATTGATATCTGTAAAAAGAATCACATCAGTACCTTTGCCATTCAAACAGCAAGAGTGACCCCATGAAAACATCTCATTTTGCATTTGCCACACTGGGTAGCCTTTCTTTGCATGTACTGATTGCGTATGCTCTTTTTATGGGAAGTATGGCGATTCCAAAACCTGCCTTGCGCGAGTTTGTGGTAACACAGGTAAGCTTTTTAGATGAGCCAAAACCTATGCCTCTTACGAATGAAGTAAAACCTGAAGTCCCTCTTAAATCTGAACCTATCGTAGAGAAAAAACCTGAAAAAAAAGTGCAAAAAGAGTTCGTTAAAGCTAACCCCATTCAAAAGTCCATAAAAGAGCCTAGCACGACACCATCACCAACAACCAGTGAGTCTTTTACAGAACAAACAGTAGACATTCCTTCATCCACTCAAGTCCAAGAAAAAGCTTCTGTGCCGTCTTCTCGTCAAAGCGATGATTTACTCTCTTCGTATCTTGCCAAAGTGAGGCACAAAATTCAAGAGAGCTTACATTACCCCTCTATGGCTAAAAAAATGGGATTGGAAGGTGAGGCAGTGGTGCAGTTTTTAATCCATGCAAATGGTATGGTAGATGCCTCTTCTATTAAGATTGCAAAGTCAAGTGGAAAAGTCGTTTTGGATCGCAATGCCATTGATGCCGTCTTAGAAGCTTTGCCCTTTGACTTGCCTCCTAAAGAGAATTTAGAGATTGTGATACCCGTTGTTTTTAAGCTTAAATCGTAAGGAAATTTCATGTATAATGGTCACCATTTTCTGCATAAACCCGTTGCTATCAAAAAGAATGAAAGCCTAAAATGGAGCAATTTCAATCTCAAAACACCCCTTCCTCCGATTATATTTCCATCGTCTAATTTTTTAGCAAAAGTGGGCATTGATACAATCGCTAAAATTGTTTTGCATCACCATCGTCTGTTGCAAAAAAGCAGTATAGCGCATATGTATCCAACGGATGAATCTCATTTTTTAGAGGGTGTTTCTAAAGCGAGCCATTTTATGATTGAGGCACTTGGTGGGGAAAAAGTCTACACATTTAGTTATGGTCCGCCAGCACTATGTCGCACACACGCTCCTTTTGTGATTGATGATGAGGCAAGAGCTGTGTGGCTTATGGCATACAAACAAACCCTGCACGACCTTTATTTTCCCAAAGCATTGATCAAGGAGTTTTGGAACTGGATAGAGCCTTTCTCTCTGCGCATGATCAATAAACAAAGCCATAGCACTCCTGCAAAACGCTTTTTGTATGAAGATATGAAAAAGGAGTTTGGCATCGTATGAAATGGGGAATATTTTGCCTCTTTGAGCGCTTCAATATTAATGCCAACCAAGCGATTGAAAATCAGCTCAAACTGATTGAACATGTAGATGCCATGCATTTTGATGAAGTTTGGATAGGTGAACATCACTTTAATGACTTTAGTATCTGTTCCTCTCCTACTCTGCTTCTAGCGTATGCCAGTGCTAGAACAAAGCATGTCAGAATTGGATGCGCAGGATTTTTAGCTCCTTTTTACGATGCAATTCGCCTAGCCGAAGAGGTAGCTATGCTTGATATTTTAAGTAAAGGTAGGGTGAATTTAGGCTTTGCAAAAGGCGCTTTTGCACCTGATTCAAAGCATTTTAATGTCACGGTAGAACACCTCCGTCCGATGATGTTCGAGTGTGTGGATGCTGTTACTCAGCTTTTACATGTAAAGAATCCGCCCGTTGGTTTTAAGGGTGATTACATTGATTTTTCTGAGGTAGATATTGAACCAAAACCTTTACAAGCCAATATACCAACGTTTATTGCAACCTTTGCATCGGATGAAACGATAGCCTTTGCTGCAAAAAGAGGTTTTGGATTAATGCTCTCACAAGGCGTGGATTTGGATGAGTGTGAGCGTGTGAGTCATGCGTATGAAGCCATTGCTGGCGTTAAACCCCAGATTGTCCTTTTGCGTACTTTTTATGTTGCTAAGAGTAATGATGAAGCCTATGTTAAGGCACGTCCTGCGATAGACCATTTTGCGAAGTCAATGCGCGCAGCCTCATCATTTCACAAATCACCCCATTTTGATAAAAGCAAATATGAACAACTTATCGCCGAGCGAAACACCTTTTTTGATGGGCAGAAATTTTTTGACTGTGGCATTATTGGCGATGAAAAAACATGTATAGATAAGATCAAAGAGATTGAAAAACGTCTTTGTAATGTCACCATAACGCTTAAATTATTAGGCGTTGATCTACTTGAAAATAGAGCACTTTTAGACGCGTTTAATGAAAAAATACGTCCTTATTGTGAAAAGAAAAAGGAATTGGTATGAAAAAAATAATATGTGTGCTTTTGTGTTTACTCGCAACGCTTTATGCCCGCGAGATTGTAGATATGAGCGGTAAAAAGGTTGAAATTCCTGAGCATATCACCAAAGTGTTTGGCACGTCACCTCCCTCAACGTATATGCTTTACACGATTGATCCATCTTTAATTGTAGGGCTTAACTTTAACCATGCTCGTGGTAATAATGAGTCTTCCAATATGCTTGATCAAAAATTTATGGCACTCCCTATTGTCGGTGGACTTCAAGGGGGAGGGAACAGCATGAACCGCGAAACACTGCTTTCGTTGCATCCTGATGTCGTCTTTTTGTGGAATAACGACGCTTCCGTTGGACTTGCGGAGTATCTGTTTGAGAGTAGCAAAATTCCTAGCATCAGTGTTGATCTTGAAAGTGTCGAGAGTTTGCCAAAAGCGTATCTCTTCTTTGGCGATATTTTAGGAAAACAGCCTCGCGCTAAAATTCTCTCAGCCTATGCAACCGCTGCGCTTGAGAAGACACAAGCGATTGTCAAAACAGTTGCCAATAAACGCTCCGTTGTTTACTACGCAGAGGGTGCAGATGGGTTAGCGACTGAGTGTGACCAGTCCTTTCACTATGAAGCGATCAAATTTGCGGGTGGTATCAACCCTCATTTATGCTCGACAAAAAGCGGACTTGGGCTTGAAAAAGTCTCTTTAGAGCAGGTGATTTTGTACAACCCTGATGTCATCATTGCACAAGAGAAAGAGTTTTTTGACAAAGTGAAAAGTGACTCTCGGTGGAACTCTATTAAAGCAGTTCGTGAGGGAAAGATTTTTTTAGTGCCTAAAGTGCCGTTTAATTGGATTGACAGGCCTCCTTCGTTTATGAGACTCTTAGGTGTGCGTTGGCTCACTCATGTCCTTTACAATGCGCCTGATGCAAACCAATTTACCCAAGAGATGAAGGAGTTTTACAAACTCTTTTTAAACATTGATCTCACCGAGCAACAGATTAACCACATTTTAGGTCGTGTATGAAAAATTCGTTTCTTTTTGGGGTTATTATCATCGCTCTTGCAGCAAGCTCGCTGATCTCTTTAGCTCTTGGTCGCTATGAGATTGATCTTAGCACCTTGACGCAGTTACTGTTATGGAAAGCCCTAAACATCGGCACTGCACCACACGATGTTACTCTTCTTTCAAACATCGTTTTTGACATTCGCTTGCCACGCATCTTAGCTGTTGTCCTTGTGGGAGCGGCACTTTCTGTTTCAGGAGGAGCCTTTCAAGCGATGTTTGTAAACCCCTTGGTCTCTCCCGGAATTTTGGGGGTTCTAGCAGGTGCCTCTTTTGGGGCAGCACTGGGCATTATGATCTCCAAAAATTGGCTAGGGGTGCAACTCTTGGCTTTTTCTTTTGGCTTTGTAGCAGTTTTGGTGGCTCTTGGCGTCGCCAAAATTTACGGACGAAATGGCTCACAGACCATTCTTTTGGTTTTAGGGGGCGTCATCTCTAGCTCACTCTTTTCAGCACTGCTCTCCGTTGTCAAATTTGTCGCCGATCCGTACAACAAACTTCCGACCATTGTCTACTGGTTGATGGGCTCTTTTAGTTCGGTCGATATGAAGATGGTTGCGAGTGTTGCGTTACCGCTACTTGTAAGCACGGTGGTATTGTCTCTCATGGGTAAATATCTTAATGTCTTAAGCCTTGGGGATGAAGATGCCAAAGCTTTAGGAGTTCGTGTCGCTTGGGTGCGCAACAGTGCCATTTTACTGGCAACATTGCTTAGTACGCTCACCGTTGTTGTTGCGGGGATGATCGGTTGGGTAGGGCTCATCATACCGCATATTGCACGCTTTTTAGTGGGAGCCGATAACCGTGTTCTCCTTCCCATGTGCGCTCTTTTAGGGGCTACATTTTTAATCATCGTCGATACGTTATGCCGTACGTCTATGAGCATTGAAATTCCTATAGGTATTGCGACATCACTGATTGGTATTCCCATCTTTGTATTTGCACTTCGCAATGCGAAAAAAGGGTTCGCATGAGTTTTTACAGCGCTCAAAATCTTCATTTTTCCTACGACAATACGCCCATTTTGCAAGGCATTAACATTACGATTGAAGAGGGAAGTATCGTTTCACTTTTAGGAGCGAATGGAACGGGTAAAAGTACGCTTATGAAACTTTTTTTAGGACTTTTAAGCCCTAAAAGTGGTGAAGTGATTTTAAAAGGAAAGCCCTTACAGAGTTATTCTATGAAAGAGCGTGCTTTGCAGGTAAGTTATGTGCCGCAAAGCACGCAAGTTGCATTTGCATTTTGTGCACTGGATATTGTGGTGATGGGGCGTATTGCTTTTGAGTCATGGTTTCAAAAGCCAAACCAAAAAGATAGAGACTTAGCACGTGCAGCGATGGAACGTCTGGGCATTGTGCATTTAGAAAAACGTACCTTTCAAACACTTAGTGGTGGTGAAAAACAGTTGGTTTTAATCGCAAGGTCTTTAGCACAAGGTGCGAAGATCTTGGTCATGGATGAGCCTGTTTCAGGGTTAGACTATGGCAATCAGCTTCGTCTTTTAGAGACGATTATGACACTTTCCAACGAAGGCTACACGTTTTTAAAATCAACCCATTTTCCTGAGCACGCTTTGATGCTGGGAGGTTACACCTATGCACTGAAAGAGGGTCAAGTTTTGGCGCATGGAATGACACATCAAACCATTACCGAAGAGTTGATTAATGAGCTTTACCATACGACTATCAGACTCAAACAGACGACATGTGGTTATCCTGTGTGTATTCCATCGTTTGTTCATACTAAATATTAGGAGGTCGTGGCATCTGTTTTGGGTAGGGCATATTCATCGTTATATAAAATAAAACACAATGATTTGGGCAAACATTTAAAAGGAGAAAAAGAATGAAACAGAAGGTTAGCTTTGGCTTGGCACTCTCATTGATTACTGCATCCGTGTTGATGGGTGAGACATTTGAGTTAGGAAAAATTGAGGTAAGTGAATCAAAAGATATTAGTGCAAATCATACGACACAATCTGTTGATGCGCAAACAATCAAAGATACAGAGAGCAAAACTGTTGCACAAGCTTTAGAGAGTATTCCTGGTACATATATAGAGCAAACAGGTGCAAGAAATGATACTGGAGTACGTATACGTGGCTTTAAACAAAGTCGTGTACCTGTTTATGTGGATGGTATACCAGTTTATGTACCGTACGATAAAACAACGGACTTAAGTCGTTTTACAACATATGATATAAGTGAAATTGAGGTTTCAAAAGGCTATGTTTCACCGATGTATGGAGCAAATACAATGGGTGGAGCTGTAAACCTTATTACAAAAAAACCTACCAAAGAGTTTGAAGGTGAAATAGGCGCAGGTGTTTTTAGTGGCAATGGTCAAGAAGAGTACTTGACGATGGCGACCAATCAGGGTAAATACTATGGATTAATCTCAGTTTCTAATTATGAAAGAGATTATTTTAAGCTCTCTAATGACTATACCGCAGCAGGTAATGAAAATGGTGGTAAACGCGAAAATTCAGATTCTAAAGATAAAAAAATAAATATCAAAGTAGGCTATACTCCAAACGACACAGACGAATATGCATTTAATTATATTGCGCAACGTGGTGAAAAAGGGCAACCTTATTTTGCTGATGCGGCAACACCTTTTTATCCAAGTAATAAAAGCCCATATACACGTCATTGGTCTTGGCCAGATTGGGATAAAACAAGTTATTATTTTTTAACGAAGACAGCGATTAATGATGCAATTATGGTCAAATCGCGTTGGTATAGGGATGAGTTTAACAATAAAATCAATTGGTATAATGATTTACCTTCGACAAGTACTGCAATAACAACCGTGTCCGAATACGATGATTATACATTAGGTGGAAATATTGAGTTAGATTTGAAATTGACAGATGCTCAAATGTTAAAATTATCTGTCACTGAAAAAAAAGATTATCATAAAGACATTGATTCTGGCTATCCTGGAGTTGATATTAAGGCAGAAGGAACCACCATATCTTATGGATTAGAGTATTCATTAAAAGTTACAGATCAGATCACATGGATAGTAGGAGCGTCTTATGATAAAAATAAAATTGATGAAGCTCAATATCGAAATAGCAATGCATCTGGCTTACCAATTAAAGAATTTCCTCATTATGACACTGATGCATTCAACCCAGAAACAGCTCTTTACTATAAACTAAGTGATGCAACAACCTTATATGGCAGTATTGCGAAAAAAAGTAATATACCTACATTAAAAGATAGATACTCAACAAAAATGGGTAATTATGTTCCTAATCCAGAGTTAAAAACAGAACACTCTATAAATTATGAACTGGGTGTTGACCAAAAATTAGGTGATACCCAAGTCGCTCATGTAGCTTTTTTTCTATCAGAATCGGATGATTATATTGCATCCGTAAGCGTTCCAAATGTTGCGGGTGTTTGCACAAGCGGCAAATGTAGCCAAAGTCAAAATATTGGAAAAGAAGAACATAAAGGTATAGAAGTATCGTTAGATTCGTATTGGGCTGAATCTTTAACAAGTAGCCTTTCATACACTTATATTGATGCAGATATTAAGGATAATCCAGTCAATCCCTATGTTACAGATATTCCAAAACACAGTGTTGTTGGACGTCTGAAATATTCACCGATTGCAACAGTTGATATTATTCCACAGTTTCGTTACGAAAGTGAGCGATATATGAGAGGCGAAGCTATTTATAGCCAATATCAAAGTCCAGATTTTTTCTTAATGGATTTAAAAGTAGCCTATCGACCAGTTAAAGCACTGGAATTAGCTGTTGGCGTGAAAAATATGTTTGATAAAGACTACTACTATAGCTACGGCTATCCTCAAGAGGGTCGAAGTTATTACGCTAATGCGCGTTATAGTTTCTAAAATACTTTAGAGGCAAACGTGTTCAAAGAGTTTGTATAGCTCTTTGAACACCCCTTCTGAGCTTCTTCACCTTCAAGCGATATGCTTAATTTGCATATTTAAGTGATTTTTAAGTTTATAAACTACATTTTTCCTTATACAAATAAATTAATATTTCTATGTTACATTTTCATAGTTTGGTAAACCATCGTTTACTAAATGGTAATTTATAACGTGTTGTTCATGATATGTGCTTACGTGTTAAGCATACATACGTATCGATGAAGGCCTATAATAACGCATATTTCGCGTTCCTTCTTTTATACCTCTGTGTTTCCCCCTTTATCATTAACGTCACTCTTAGGTGCATTTTCAATGACCGAAAGAGATTTGGAATGCTTAATTTTTTACATGTAAACTATATTTAGATGTAAAACATACGATCCAAGGAGGAGTGTATGACAAAGATGCGTCGCAGTTTCCTCAAAACTGCTGTGCTAGGTTCAGCTGTTGCAGCTATAGGTGTTTCACCATTGGCTTCAGCTGAAAAAATGCCCGTCGTTTCAGGTGGTGTTGTCGTAGGTAAATCTAAAAAAAGAGAGATTACTTACAAAAAAACGCAAGTCTGGGAAGACTATTATAAGTCTGCTCTGTAGTAAAGGAGGAATGAATGAGTGAAATAATAACTGCATTAAATGCAAAAGTAGGAAGAAGAAGTTTCCTTAAAATGGCAGCGATCGCTGGTGCTTTTGGCGCAACGGCTGGATTTGCCAGTGAGCAAGTAACACGCGCGGCCACAGAGGAAGAGGTTAAAAACCCATTTCCTGGTTCAAAATTGGTCAAAACAATTTGTAATGTCTGTTCAGTCGGTTGTGGCGTTGTAGCAGAAGTACATAATGGTGTTTGGGTTCGTCAAGAAGTGGCTGGGGATCACCCACTTAGTCTTGGTGGACATTGCTGTAAGGGCGCAGGCATGATCGATATGATCCGCTCTGATGTACGCCTAAAATACCCAATGGAAAAAGTGAATGGTCTGTGGAAACGTATCTCATGGGAAGATGCATACACTAAAATTGGTACACAACTTAAAGCCATTCGTGAAAAACATGGCCCCGATGCGTCTATGTTCTTAGGTTCGGCTAAAATGAGCAACGAGCAAGCGTACTATCTTCGTAAATTTGCTGCATTTTACGGTACAAACAACATCGATCACCAAGCAAGGCTTTGTCACAGTTCAACCGTAACAGGTGTTGCGAATACCTTTGGTTATGGTGCGATGACAAACCAACTCGGTGACATTCAAAACTCTAAAGCAGTACTTATCATGGGTGCAAACCCTGCAGTTGCGCATCCTGTTGGTTTTCAACACTTTTTAAAAGCGAAAGAGCGTAACAACACAAAGTTGATTGTCGTTGAACCTCGCTTTACAAAAACAGCGGCGAAAGCGGACATGTACGTACGTTTACGTTCAGGTACCGACATTGCGTTTATTTACGGAATGATTCATTTGATTTTGAAAAACGGTTGGGAAGATAAAAAATATTTACAAGACCGCGTTTATGGCTATGAAGATATTTTCAAAGAGTCTGAAAAATGGACGCCTGATGTCGTTTCAAAAGTGACAGGTGTGAGTGAAGAAGAGCTTTACCAAGTGACCAAAAGTTTTGCAAGTACAAAACCGGGATGTTTAGTGTGGACAATGGGTTGGACACAACACAGTATTGGTACAAGTAACACTCGCGTTGGACCAATTTTACAGATGATTCTTGGCAATATGGGTGTTGAAGGTGGCGGTTGTAACATTCTACGAGGTCATGATAACGTTCAAGGTGCTTCTGATATGGGCTGTTCTTCTGAAACACTTCCTGGCTATTATGGTTTGGAAAATCCAGCATGGGCACATTTCTCACGTGTTTGGAAAGTTGAACCTGATTACATCAAAAACCGTTTCAAAGCGCCAGAGATGATGAATAAGTCAGGCTTTACATTGGCTCGTTGGTCTTCAGGTGTGACTCAAAATGAGCAGACGTATAATGCTGGAACAGACCTAAAAGCCCTTGTCGTTATGGGGTGTGGTATTACGTCTACCGCGCAACTTCAAGAGGTCAAAAAAGGACTTGATAAAGTTGAGCTTCTTGTCATTACAGACCCATTCATCAATGATGCCGCTATTTTGACCGATCGTAAAGATAACCTCTTTATCCTTCCGGTTGCGACTCAGTTTGAAACCAGTGGTTCGGTAACAGCAACAGGCCGTAACGTTCAATGGAGAAGCAAAGTTGTTGAACCTCAATACGAGTGTAAAACAGACCACGATATTATGTTCGAATTGGCAAAACGTTTAGGTTTCTACGATGAGTACACCAAAGCATTAGGCGATGGTAACGGTAAATTTGAATGGCCAGAAGATGCGACACGTGAAATTGCACGTGGTATTCGCTCTATCGGTATGGGTGGACATACACCAGAACGTCTTAAAAAACATCAAGAAAATTGGCATATGTTTGAAGAGGTCAGTATCGCTGGAATGGGACCGATGAAAGGCGAATACTATGGACTTCCATGGCCATGTTGGAATGAAACCCACAGCGGTAGCCCAATTTTGTATAACGTCAATAAACCAGTCAGTGATGGCGGTATGGGCTTTAGACTTAACTGGGGACTTGAAAAAGATGGCGTCAGCCTTCTAGCGGGTGAGGGCAGTGCACCAATAGGTTCTGCTATTGCAAAAGGTTACGGACCATTGACGCTTGAAATGCTTGAAAAAGCAGGTGCAACATTTAGCGAAGAAGAAAAAGTGATTGTTGCAGGTAAAAACTTTGCGACCGATTTAAGTGGAATTCTCATCAAAAAAGGTCTTGCTTTAGGATTGACTCCGTATGGTAATGGTAAAGCGAGAGCCAAAGCGTGGAATTTCCCAGATCAAATTCCTATGCACAGAGAGCCTATTCATTCCTATAGTCCTGAGATGGCAAAAGCGTATCCAACGTATCCTGATAAAAAAGATCACTTTAGGGTTGATACGCAGTATATCTCCGCACAAACCAGACAAGATTACACGAAAGAGTTCCCACTCATTATGATTACAGGTCGTTTGGTAACGCACAGTGGAGCGGGTGCAGAGACGAGAGCTTCTAAGCATCTTGCAAAGCTTAACCCCGATATGTTCGTAGACATTCATCCAAATACAGCGTTAAGCCTTGGCATTCGCGATGGAGAGATGGTTTGGGTTTATGGTGTTGAGGGAACGCGTATTCACGTGAAAGCAAAATTCTCACGTACCGTGGATGAAAAAACGGTCTTCTTACCATTCCACTATATGGGTAAATTCCAAGGTAAAGATTTAAGTGCAAACTATCCAATAGGTACAAAACCTTACGCAACAGGTGAGTCGGCTAACACAGTGGTTGGTTACGGCTATGACATTATGACGCAAATTCCAGAGACAAAAACTGGTCTATGCCGCATCGAAAAAGCGTAGGGGGGGTGAGAGATGGATTATGCAAGAATGAAATTTTACTGCGATGAGAGCAGATGTATAGAGTGTGATGGCTGTAGC